>Ga0102962_1000246_pt1 | contig 30569 bp, 20 predicted proteins | sample SalPonF2_C_D2_MG_FD_84519 | JGI IMG/M metagenome (GOLD analysis project Ga0102962, IMG submission 84519) | Salt pond soil microbial communities from South San Francisco under conditions of wetland restoration - Salt Pond MetaG SF2_C_D2_MG ...
CCTTTCTCGTTAAATTATTTTCTATTCATTAATTCTTACAAAATTTTCATCCTTATTTATGTAATCTTTTTATATCATATAGTTAACCCGAATTATTCACGTAACCAACAAGACAAAATACATATCATATTGTAAATTATTGTACTTATAAAAAATAAACCGATCCTCGATTTTGAGGACACTAAAAAGAGCTGCGAAACTTGGTCGTGCTCCGCGTTGAAATTAAAAATGCTTAATCAAAGCACCAAAGTGCCTTTCATGCGCATTTTTATCCCGAAAACTCAGGACACGACTAAATTTCTTGGTGAATAATCCGGGTTAAAGAACATAAAAAGTCATTATTCATGTAAGAGACTGCCTTGAAGACGCTAATTGGAGGGATTATTCTCATTTTTAGTTATTGGATCTATCCGGGGATTACTTATGCTCAAAAACAACATATTTTAGAACTGGGTAGCGGTGTTTATCAGCAAAATACAATAAATAAACTCATCTCACCTCTAACATATAGAGGAATGAGCATGCCCATAAACGTTGATTATCGCGTCATAAAGTCTAAATATGTAATGGTTATTGGCGGTAATTTCAGTCTTCAAAAATTGACCTCGAATATCACCAATGCATCTCAACATTTCCAAAATGAAATAGGGGCTGAACTCTACTTCGGTTATATGCGAAAAATTAATACTTTTTCGAGCAAACGATTTCATTTCTATGCAGGTGCTTACCATGATATTTTATTCACATTCCAGGATCAGCATTATGATCAGGATTCTGAAGAAGATTTCGTTAATGTCGCGGTATCATTAATCGAGGCAGCTTTAGGATATCGTTATGCTCTCAATCCGCGACAAACATTATCACAAAATATTAATATCACTCTTGTGGGATTAAATTTCAGAACCCCCTATTACGGACTCCGAACAGATCCTAATATGTATCTGGAATTCCCAAACGATAATTTAAAAATCACCCATCAAATATCTTATGCTTATAGATTAGGTAAACATCTCAGCATCGGGTTACGTTATCGTTTTCTATACCGTACCTATAAGCGACCTTTTAAATTTTACTCCCTGACCAATCATTATTTAGTTACGCTGGGAGTGCATCTGTGAGATTGTTCAGAATTAAAATCCTGCTATTTTTATTTGTTTTAACGTTCATCAATACGAGCTGTGATAAATTTTTGCTCCCCAAAGATCCGCCCGATAATCCAATTGAAAATTTCAATACGCTATGGAAAGAGTATGATGCACATTATTCCTATTTCATTTACAAAAAAGTCAATTGGGATTCTCTGTATTCAGTATATCGACCACAGATAACTGAAAATACCAATAACGATAGACTTTTTACCGTCATGGCCCATATGCTTTCTAATTTAAAAGACGGTCATGTTTATCTCAAATCACCTTTTCAGATTTATACGTATGATGATTGGTATGAAAATTATGTGGATCATTTTAATTTGACGGTTATTGAAGAAAACTATTTCAAGAATAATTATAAAATCGCCCCAACCCGTAAAATGCTTTATGGTCAGCTTACCCCCGAAATCGGATATATTTACATCATTACCTTTGGTGGTACCGGCTGGACATCGGAATTGGATCCTATACTTAAGAACTTACATGATACAAATGGGCTCATCATCGATATTCGAGATAATTTCGGAGGAAATGATTATACGATGTTATCGGCAGCCGATCATTTTACCGATCAGAAACGCTTATTTCGATATATCCGATATCGTAATGGTCCCAAACATGATGATTTTACAGCCCCGATCAAAGGATATATTAAACCGAGCGGGAAAACCCGGTATACCGGGAATATTGTTGTATTGACGAATCGGGGCGTCTTCAGTGCTGCAGAAAGTTTTGTACTGGCAATGAATACGTTACCCTATGTAACTACGATTGGTGATACAACCGGCGGTGGCACGGCAAATCCCATAGATCGAGAACTGCCAAATGGCTGGACCTACTCTATTTCCACCTGGATAGAAACTTCATTGAATGGAATTGTTCATGAAGGGATAGGTATTCCTCCTAAAATACCTGTTAAATGGGGAAAAACGGATCTCAGTTCGTCTAAAGACCTTACCCTCGAAACCGCTATAAATTACTTAACCCGAATTATTCACGATAATAAGATAGATAACACGTATAATATTGTAAATTAACGTGAGTTCGAAATCGGAACCATGTTTTATGCATCAAAACAGCTCTGTGTCGTCGATGGTCCGTCGTCCGTCGTCAAGATAGGTTATATTTTCACAGGTCGTATTCTCAATGTAATTATTACAACTCTGCGATTCTTATCCAAACCTCACGTTAAATAGCCAGAATAGCTAAACATTACCAAATAGCTATATTGCTATTTATTTAATATTTCAGTATATATATATTTTACGTATAAATTATTATTATACTATTGTATACATCAAGAATTCCTATCTTTTAGATGGAGGTAACAACCATGGATAACATTGAAAAAGATTCCGTTAAGAGAGCTCGCAATGATATAGCTGCTTTACAAAGCATTATCCCCGGCTTAGGTCATATCTATAAGGGATATTATTTTCAGGGTTTGATAGTTATGCTTTTAGCGCCCGTTGTTTTTTATATTGGTGCTGTTTTATTCCTGGCTACAGCTGGTATCAGTAGTTTATTTCCACTTGCATATTGGACTTTAGTTGCCATACATGCTTACTATGCGGATGATCATCGAAAACATCACATTGGAATATTGTAATTTCCAAAAATTTATCACAACTTTTAGGGCCTGTTTTTTAAAAAAACGGGCCTTTATTTTTTCCCCTAACTTTAATACAAATTTATATATTTTAGTATCGTTAGTGTCATCTTAATGTATCGTAACACTTAATTGAATTAATGAACAAGTAATCTGTAAGGTATGAGTACAAGCAGAAACACGGTCATCGTAGGAACCGGAAGTTATATCCCTTCAAAGACAGTAAAGAATTCGGACTTCTTATCACACGAATTTTATAACCCCAATGGTAATACATTCGATAAATCGAATCATGAAATAACGCAAAAACTAAAGCAAATTACGGATATTTCCGAAAGAAGATATGTTACAGATGATCTCGTAGCTTCCGATATGGCCTATTTTGCTGCAAAAGAGGCTCTGGAAAGTTCTGACATAGATAAAGAATCTCTTGATTACATTATCGTAGCACATAACTTTGGAGATATTAAAGCAGATAACAGGAGATCCGATTTTGTACCTGCATTAGCTTCACGTGTGAAGCACAAACTTGGAATTAAAAATTCCAGTACCATTCCGTACGATATAGCTTTCGGGTGTCCCGCCTGGTTGGAGGGAGTCATTCAAGCGAATTATTATTTAAAATCAGGTGACGCCAGCCGTGCCTTAATTATTGGGGCTGACACCTTATCCCGTATCGCGGATCCACACGACCGCGATTGTATGATTTACTCTGATGGCGCCGGTGCCACTATTATCGAAGCGGTCGAATCAGAGGAACCCGCCGGTATTCTCTCTCATGTTGTACGCAATGATTCGATCGAACAGGCTTATATGTTGAGGATGGCGAACTCATTCAATCCCAATTATGATGGCAATGAGTTATACATTAAAATGGACGGCCACAAACTTTATCAGTATGCGCTTCGTCATGTGCCCGGCGTCGTGAAAGAAAGCATTGAAAAGGCCGGATTGGACATAACGGATATCAGCAAAATTCTTATACATCAGGCCAATGCAAAAATGGACGAAGCCATTATAAAACGGACATTTGGCCTTTACAACATCAAACCGGCTGATATACCGGAAGGCGTTATGCCAATGACCATTTCTTGGCTGGGGAACAGTTCCGTCGCAACCGTCCCCACTCTCCTCGACCTTATTGAAAAAGGGAAATTAGAGGATCATACTTTGAATAGTTCCGATTATATTATTATGGCTTCAGTCGGAGCCGGTATGAATATTAATTCGGTCGTTTACAAAGTGCCCTGATTTTATCCAATTATTGTTTTTTGTAACCCTGAGGAACCTGAAAAACAGACTCATCCAGACTAACTGGTTTTAATTCCAGAACTTCGGTATAAAAATGAATATCCGGACCGGTCTCTTTGGGTTGAGATAATTCTTTTTTGACTGCTTTTTTTGCCAAGCGGCCAAATAGACCTCTGACGCTTTTGGGTTTCTTTTTCTTCTCTTCCTTCTTTGCTTCTTGTTTTTGAGGAGCGATTACGAAAAAGCTGCCATCTACTACAACAGGATATCCCTGTATTTTATTCATCTGGGAAAAATCAGCATTTTTTAAATCACTCCGATCTCCGTTATCATTCTCCGATTGTTTCATCTTGTTAAACAACGAAATCCACTCCATTCCCAAAAGTTGTTTCTGCTGATCCGTGAACTCAAATCCTAATTTTTTCATGTACAATTGATTGAAAGCGGCTTCATCACTTTGTGCTTTTTTGATGTTCCCATTGACCGGTGTCGTCCATACATTCGTAAATAAACTATCAGTTGAAGTTTCCTTCGTCTTCACATTTTGCCACTCTGTGAGCCACATAATTGTATATCGATTACAATTAAAACCGTTTATATTTTTTGAGTCATTCGTCTTTTCAACTTTAAATTCATGACGCACTAATTTAACATCACTTTCTTCCTTTTGGTCCTGTTGTCCCTGATCTTCGGTTTTTTCAGATTGATTCGAAGCCTGATCCCCATTCGGTTCATCAACACTCATACTATCTGCCGTATATTTCTCAATGGGAATAACACTATATTCTTTTTTCTTATGATTCATTTTGTAAATTAGCATGTTATCCAAATCTGTAATCTCTCCTTCGCTCCCTGATTTCAGAAAAACCTTAGCAAGTACATTATTAACGATACCATGCCCTTTTGCCTCTGTATCCTTATCTTCTCGTTCTTTCGTACCATCAATTTTAGTGGTATTGATCGTTGTTAATTCACCCAGATTCTTAAACGTAACTTCTGTTTTGACTTTTTTTATAGATTGACCCCAACCGCTCACCACTGTAATCAACAAAATAGATACTGCTAACAGACTTTTCCTTAACATAACCATTCTCCTTACTTAAACCTTTGCTAAGCAATTTTATATTTAAGTGATATTCCCCTACTCAGGTATGTCTTAAATATATGGAGAAGCACATTTTTTAACCTCATCTTGAGATTATAATCTATTAATAATTAAGAGCTTATAATATAATTTTTAACAATATACTAACTCAAATTGTGTAGAGAGACGGGCTGTACAGTCAGCTACTTATAATAATTATACCTGATATGACTATTATGTAATATTTTACATCTATCTGTATTATATTTATTAATATAAGAAGGTTTTGCAAAACCAGGACTTTTTTCAAGATCAAAGCATGAGCGACCTCGAAACCGCAGTATATTTATCATATTCGATGATTTCGAAGTCGTGAAAATGCAGATATTGGGCAAAAGAATGGTTTTGCATAGCCTTCTATGACTTTAAATTACTTTTAAAGATCCTTATTGAACAGAGGTGGTATTTTATTCCATGGTTACTGATAATTTTATTTGAGTAATTACAATCAAATGATAATCACCAAGTTTTTAAAAAGGCAATATTCAGCAAGTTCAACACAAATTTAACGCCTCATAAAACACAAAGAGAGAGTCTTTCAAGTGTATCATAATAAATCAAAATTAATAATATTAACTCTTTCGTTCTTTTTCTATGGGATTAGCTGTCAAAATTCAGACAGTGATAACTCTAAAGATCAAAAGATTCAAATTCAGAATGATGTTAAAAATGCATTCCGTTTGGAAGAACAGCTTTGGACGAATAAATCCCAATTCAAAACCCGTCAGCAAGTCTACCACCATTATCGGCAAGGTTTTAGTGATGAATTGGCGGAAAGCCTGACTTCCTACTCCTGGACGGATGGCGAATTACGTGCCACAGAAAAAACGATGGAGGTCCCGGATACCATTTTTATTCTCTCTATTTCAAAAGACTACGCGGAAGTATATTTCGTCATTCCGTCCGATCTACGTAACATTTGGCAGTTAAAAAAATATTCCATCAATTATCTGCGCAATGAGAATGACAAATGGATCATTTACGAATCCAAAGAATCCGATTCGATTCCGACATCAATTTCCAATTGATTATTGTATTCCTCACCTGATCCTGTGAATAATTTGTCCCAACATATATGGTGTGACCAGTGTAATCCCATTTTTGCTAACGTAAAACCGCTCACGGTCGATTAGAGCATCCTCACCTATGACCGTTCCATCATCTATCTTACACTCTTTATCAATAACGGCATTTGATATCCGGCAATATTTTCCAATGTCGACATTAGGCAAAATGACAGATTTCCTGATTGTTGAATAACTTTCAACCCGAACATTTGTGAAAAGTAATGATTTTTCTATCCCTGCCCCGGATATAATTGAGCCTTCGGAAATCATAGAGTCAATCGCCATCCCACGCCGGCCATCCTGATTAAATAGAAACTTTGCAGGTGGATATTGTTTTAAAGTTGTTCGTATGGGCCATTCACTATCATATAAATTCAGTTCAGGAGTAACGGATGTTAGCTCCATATTGGCTTCCCAAAAGGAATCAACGGTACCGACATCCCGCCAGTAATTTTTTGCCCCGTATCCTTCAAAAGGATAGGCCCGAACAACGCTTTTATTTAAGATAGCCGATGGAATAATATCCCGTCCAAAATCATGAGTGGAAGAATGATTGTCCGCATCCTGTATTAACTGTTTAAACAAAAAAGAAGGTTTAAAGACGTAAATCCCCATGGACGCCAAAACGCGGTCAGGTTTGCCCGGTATTGGGGTTGGATGATCCGGTTTCTCTTTGAATTCGGTGACATTCAGATCATCGTCGACAGTCATTATCCCAAAATTATTGGCCTTTTCTATCGGTATTTCAATACAGCTTATGGTGACATCTGCATCTCTGCTGATATGAAAGGCAATCATCGGACCATAATCCATCTTATAGATATGGTCTCCGGCTAATATGATTACATTTTCCGGATTATAACGTCGGATAATGTCAATATTTTGATAGATAGCATCGGCTGTTCCACTGTACCATTTTTCCTCGATTCGTTGCTGAGCCGGTAAAAATTCAATAAAACCACCAAAATCGGAATGAAGTGATGCCCACCCTTTCATGATATGACGTATAAGCGATTGCGATTTGTATTGGGTCAGAATACCAATGTGATTGATACCGGAATTAATACAATTAGAAAGAGTGAAATCTATAATTCGGAATTTCCCCCCAAACGGAACGGCAGGTTTAACACGCCATCTCGTCAAATCGTTAAGCCGGGTCCCGCGTCCGCCTGCTAATACAAGTGCCATGGTTAATTTGGTGTGCAGACTGATATTTCTTTGGAAGAAAATAGAATCCATCATTTAATACTATCGACTTTTCACATCTGAAATTGATTTTCCGGAATGCTTTAGACAGGAAATAAAATTATTTAATCAATTTCAGAAATATTTGATTGGATTATGTCATTCCCAATAAATGCGGAATAATATGGTAATACAAAGCTATTATTTTTTTAAGAAAGATACCTTTTATAAAATCATAATATTATTTGTGTTAAATGAGAAAATGATTATGACACTAACGATTAAATTTTGATATTCCCTTAAATTCTGATACTATCATTCTTTATTAATTGCTGAACACGAATTTTTTAAATGGATGTATTCCATAAATAGAAAAAACTCATTTTCCGGGAAAGCAAGCGGTCTGTTTGCTCTTTTTATAGTACTTCTTTACAGTGTTATAATTGTTAAGGATGCCAGTATAGGCGAACGGCTTATCATCATGCGTTTTTGGGAATTGTTTCTCAGCGGTCTCTTTGCTGTTATTCATCCTTATTTTTTATATCCCGACGAGAATCTATCATTAATACAGGCATTAAATCCAACTTCAGGAAAACTTTTTAGATATCAATTAAAGAAACAGAAAAGCTTTTTATCTGGAGTCATACTCGTATTCCTTGTTGTCGTTTTTATAGATCCTGCACAATGGGATAAATCCTTACTAATAAAAAGTGAATATGCTCTGAACAGCATTTTATTTATCATCGGACTTTTTACTTATTCCTATAGGAAGTATGTGGCTATTGGTAAGGAATCACAGGAATATCAGGAAGGATTAAAGGGAGAAAAATTACGGGAATTCGGTAAAGAGACAGGTCAGTTATCGATTTCACTCGGATCATTGCCAACGATGCAATCGACTATATTCGTTGGTGCCGTTGGTATGTTAGCTGTCGTTTTAGGCGCTTATCTCTCACAATATTTCCATATGGATATGGAATGGATTCCGGGATTCCTTTTATTAATACTCGGAGTCGTCCCTTTTCGGAAAATCGTGGAACACTTTGATCGATACTTTTATCAAACGAATGCTTTTTACTCGGAATATTTTATTTCATCCATAGTAGATAAAACAGGCACAGAATCCAATTATTCTTACGATGCTATTTATTGGATTCCAAAACGCTGGCGCTCTTCAGCATGGGCTGGAATCCGTCAGGTTGATCGTGCCTATCCTATGGGTCGCTTTATTATTCTCGGACATTTACTGTTGTGGATTCTCTTTTATCATGGTACTTCCGCTGTAATCCGCGATGGATATCTCATGCTTTTCATTCTTTTTCATAACAGCACCCTATACTTTCTCACAACTGATAAATTTGGGAGTTCTGCCTGGAATCATTATATCCAAAGTCCTGCAAATTGGATGATGACCCGTTTTTTTATTCAACTTCGCTGGGCTCTTCCATTGGCTTTGAGCCTTTCTGTAATTGCCATATTCTCTTCCCATTTTTCGATAATGTCCGTCATCTTTTGGGTGATAGTATATTTTATCACCAATCTGATCTTCAGTTTTCTATTTACCTTTTTACATGAATATCGTTATCAAAAAAGTTATGAATGAATTACAACCACTTGATCTTACTAATATCTCGAAACGATATCATATGGGTCAGTACGTAATTGAAAATCTTACGTATCATTTTGAACCAAACTCAGCTACCGGACTTGTGGGACCCAACGGTTCTGGTAAAACAACATTGATGCGTTTACTCTCCACAGCCGCATATCCCACTCAGGGAACAATAACCTACGGCTCTCTAAACATTCATGAACATCCTCATCAATACCTGGAACAGGTTGGTGTAGTATCTGATGAGCCTGAATTACCTCAGTACCTGACTGCCGTTGAATTACTTGAGTGGATTTGTCGATCACGCAATCTTTGGGATACAACCTCCGTTCAGAAAATAAGCGAATTACTGGACAGACTTTCGCTTGATGAACGACGGAATAATCTAATCGGTACGTATTCAAGCGGAATGATGAAAAAAACACAACTGGCAGCCGCTTTAATCATCCAACCTGAAATCTTAATTCTGGATGAGCCACTTCGTGGTCTGGATTTACAAACACGTGAGACAACCATGCAAATACTCACAGAATTTAAAAACGCGGGTATCCTTATATTATCCAGCCACATGAAAGAATCGCTGGAATCATTATGTGATCAGTACCTCACCTTCCCCTTGAAATATAGTGAAGCCACTACATCGTAATGAAAGCAGTTATGATTCGGATTGAACATAAACGGAATATGTTGTTTTTATCTGTTAGATAACAATTACATTTTTTGTACTAATACTACATCTATATCCTACTGATAATATTAAGTTTTACGATGTTATATTTCCCTAATTTGCATGAATTTTCATAACATTTATTATAACGATGATTTGTTATTTGCTTTGATTTTTCAAAAAAAACTCTATTATACAGAAGTTCATATTTGAACTTTTAATTTTACAATTTTATTTGTCATCACGAATTTGTAAAAGATAAAAAACGTTTTTATATGATTATGTCAGGATGATTGAAATTAGCAAGGGCTGAATTTGATGGAATTTACTTGTAAGCGATTTCTTATGATATATATCATGTATAAGTCCGCTATTTTCAACTGATTCCTGTAGTATAAATAACCCTATGAAGTGAAAAAGGTATAACTCCATGAATAAATCTGATCAGAACAATAGCCCCATACCCGGAGCGAGTAGTGAAGGGAGTATGACATTTCTAATACTTATTAGTGCTGTCGCGGCTATCGGAGGTTTATTATTCGGTTTTGATACAGCCGTCATCTCCGGAGCCAACGCATATATTAAGACTCAATTTCAGCTTTCAGCGTTTATGGAAGGCTTTTTTGTTAGCTCGGTACTAATTGGTTGTGCGATGGGTGCTCTTGTAGCCGGAACTTTGAGCGACCGATTCGGTCGAAAGAAAACAATGATTGTAACTGCCGTCTTATTCACTATTGGTGGACTTGGTCAGGCTATCGCCCCGGAATTAGTTACCATGACGATATTTCGTATTTTGTGTGGAATGGGTATTGGAATGGCTTCGATGCTTTCCCCAATGTATATTGCCGAAGTCTCACCACCCGGTATTCGCGGTCGTTTGGTTTCTCTTCAACAGCTAGCCATTGTCTCGGGTATTTTAATAGCTTATTTGTCTAATTCACTCATTGCCCATACCGCATTAGTCAATGCCCTAAAATGGCGTTGGATGCTCGGTGCTGAGGTTGTGCCTGCTGTTATTTACTTTATTCTTCTGTTTTTTGTACCTGAAAGTCCCCGCTGGCTTACCCAATCAGGAGACAGTGATCAAGCCTTCAATATCCTCTCTCGCATTGCTGGTGATAAAGTAGCTACAAACGAAATGACTGAGATTAAGAAATCTCTTAAACAAGAAAAAGGTAAATTCAGTGAGTTGTTTCGACCTGGTATCCGGACAGCATTAATTGTTGGAGTTTCATTAGCTATTCTTCAGCAATTTGTCGGTATCAACACCGTAATTTACTACGCTCCAATTATTTTCAAGAAAACCGGATTTGGAGCAGCTTCTGCTCTCGGTGCCACCGTCTGGGTTGGAGCAATCAACTTTTTATTTACATTAGTTGCCATTTGGCTTATTGACAAAATCGGTCGTAAATCACTACTGGTATACGGTGGAATAGGAATGGGCGTATCACTTTTTATGATAGGCTTATTATTTAAGCTGCAAGCATTTAACGGTCCATGGATTCTAATCTTCATTCTTTCATATATCGCAAGTTTTGCGGCTTCCTTTGGTCCGGTGGTCTGGGTACTCATCTCAGAAATTTACCCAAACAAAGTGCGTGGACGAGCAGCATCCATTGCAACCATGTCTAACTGGGTTTCCAATTTCATCGTTACCTTACTCTTCCCTGTAATGCTCGATGGATTAGGAGAACCAATTAGTTTCTGGATATTCTGTGCATGGTGTGTCATTTCCTTGGTTTTCGTAATTGCCGTTGTTCCTGAAACAAAAGGTAAATCACTCGAGGAAATCGAAGAATCATGGATGGGATTGCAACCCGAAGAAGTGTGATAATCTCACAAACCGTTTAAAACGCATTATTTATTCTTTATTGATTGAAGGATGCCATTATGAGAATATGGCATCCTTTTTTTAAAGGCCGTTTAATTCCAATCTGTTTTAGCGTTTCTGAACACGTCCTTTTGATAAAAGAAGAGTGAAGTAACTGTTTATTTTATTTCACAATATCACATATTTATAATTTACATCTATTGTTTATGGTATAAAAATAGATTACTTTAGTATCATGACAGACGAGTCAAGAGATACAAATCATTTTTTATCAATTGTAATCGATCTGTCATAAGTAGTAAAAAAATCAATAAAGAATAAGTTATAACAATGGCAGATCGTGAATTAGGAACCGTTAAATGGTTCAACGAAGAAAAGGGATATGGTTTCATTTCCCGTGATGAAGGTGATGATATTTTTGTTCATTACAGCGAGATTCAAGCAAATGGCTTTAGGAAATTAGACGAAGGACAACGCGTTGAGTTTACTGTAGGTCAAGGTCAAAAGGGATTACAAGCTCAAGAAGTAATTGTTGTAAGTTGATATTCTTACATCATCACAATGTATCAGGCACCGGGTAATTAACCTGGTGCTTTTTTTTTGAAAAAAACTTGGTGCCCTAATCAGGATTATTCAACAAGAAATATTATCATCCTCATAACTAAGGATTAATATTATTTCCTAAATACTATTATTAAAGATAATTAATTAATTGTTTTTAAGGTATTCGTGAATAATCCAGGTTAATTTGGCAAATGTTCTCATTCAAAATCTTATTTTCATGAAACGGCGAATTGTGGATTTTCATAAAGATGAAGAAGGAGATTGGGTTGCTGATCTTGAATGTGGACATACGCAGCATGTCCGTCATAATCCTCCCTGGATGATGCGGCCCTGGGTTACTACTCCCGCTGGCAGAGCCCAATACATCGGACATCATTTGGATTGTAAAGAGTGCGATATTCCTAAGAAAGATGATATTTAAGTGTTGTTGAGTCTCACATAATACTCAATAGATTATAATTTTAAATCTAATAATATCATAAGGTTAATTCTCATTAATGATTTTATAATTGCTCTCTGCACATCATAAATTGTACTGTATAACTAGCAGTTTATTGATGCAAATACGCAGGAGAGCGCACCATGATCAAGAGAATTCGTTTAGGATATATTACGATTTTAATAACCATTCTTGTGGCGGGCTGCACCACAACCGGATCATTCGTTTCCACAAACCGAACAGATGTAGAACTGTCCGAAGCCAATTATAAAATAGTGGCCACCAATATTCACGGGATGTCTGAGGCAGCCTATCTTTTGGGTTTCAGCTATTCTTATGGCGGTTTCAGCACCAATACCATCGCTGTAGGACGAGTTGACGGAACCGGCCTTTTATATCAAGAGGCTCTTGAAAATCTGTGGAAGAACTATGAAGATAAGTATGGTAAAATTGACGGAGGTAAACTTGCCCTTGTTAATGTTCGTTACGATAACGACATCTTAAACCTTCTTTTATACACATCCGTAAAAGTATACGTGCGAGCGGATGTTATTGAATTTACACGTTAAATGAGTAGTACAATTGATAGATTTATAGCTGTTATCTTCTTTAGCTCACTGCTGACCGCCAACAGCTAAATGATTTAAATTTGTAATCTGATAAAAGACATATTATAGAAGCCTATGCAAAACCGTTCTTATAGTATGTGCATAGAAATGTTGATTTAAAGATTCATTTTTGAATCAAATATCGAATTTGGTTACCAAATGGGGAAACCTGCTTCCAATTATTTTGATGAGCTGACCGGCAACCAGGGTTACGAGACTTAGACCGATGCTTATTGTCCAACCGATAAAACCAGGATTAGCAACTTTTAGGATGTCTGATAAACCGGGAATATAGATAGCTGCCAAAATCAAAAGGACGCAAAGTAATAATGCTCCCCAAACGTATTTGTTTTTCGTGATTTCATTAAAAAATAAATTAGATCGCCAGCCTCTCATATTAAACACATGCCATAATTGAGACAACGCTAAGGTCAGGAATGAAATCGTTACGGCACGAATACGCATCATACCAATAACATTCAAAGCCAGAGCCAACGATCCTAATACAGAGGCGGTAATGAAAAATCCGTAAACCATTACACCAATCCAGTGCCTTCGTTCCATAATAGACTCTTCTGGATTTCGTGGCGGACGCTTTAAAACATTCTTCTCACCATGTCCTACTCCTAAGGCAAGTGCCGGAAATATATCCGTAACCAGATTCAAGAATAATATTTGGAGTGGTAAAATTGGCAATGGAGCTCCCACAATAGAAGCCAGTCCCACAACTAAAACCTCACTAACATTACATGATAACAGGTAATACACGAATCTTCTAATATTACCAAAAATAATCCGTCCCTGTTCCACGGCTGTCACAATGGTAGCGAGGGAATCATCCTGCAATACCATATCTGAGGCTTCTCTTGCCACTTGTGTGCCACGTTGTCCCATCGCGATTCCGATATCGGCCTTCTTTAATGCCGGCGCATCATTCACCCCATCTCCGGTCATTGCTACAATATTTCCTTCTTTTTGATGAAGATCGATCAGGTTTAACTTTTGTTTTGGACTAACGCGAGCAAATATTAATGTGTTGAGCAATTTCTTTTTTTCATCCTCAGAAATATTACTGATCTGTTCCAATCTGTCGCCATTAATTACATCTGATTCACTATCATGAACAAGATTTACCGACCGGGCAATACTTAAGGCCGTGGCTTGTTGATCTCCGGTCACCATCACTAATTTAATTCCCGCCGATTTACATTGTTCAATTGCATTTTTGACATCACTGCGCGGTGGATCCGCTAATCCGACCAAACCAAGAAATACCATATCTTCATAGGGATTTATATCGGCTTCTTCTGCATTTCGAATAGCCAAAGCCAAGACACGATATCCATCTCCCGCCAGTTTCTCATTCTTTTGAATCCACTGTTTTTTTTGCTCTTCATTCAAGGCTTTTAGACCTTCCTTTTCCAAATAATTTGTACAGCCTTCAATTACAGCTTCTGGAGCTCCTTTAATCGCAATTTTATATTGGTGATCGATTTCATGAAACGTAGCCATCATTTTGACTTCAGGATCAAAGGCCTCTTCTCTCACTTCAGGGTAGCGATTCTTTAAATTTTTCAAATCAATTCCAGCCATAAATCCTACTTCCATAAGAGCAACTTCCAGGGGATCCCCGCTTTGACTTTTCTCCTCATTGTTATTAAAAGAGGCATTATTACATAACATCCCAACTTCAAGCGCTTCTTTTAAGACCTTCAGATCTATTGGATCAATTTTTTTTCCATTAAATAGAAATTCAGCTGTCTCGTTATGGCTTTCAACTTTTACCTCTCCTGTTTCAAATAAAAAGGTTCGGGCCGTCATGCGATTTTCAGTAAGTGTTCCCGTTTTATCGGTACAAATAATATTCGTTGCGCCAAGTGTCTCTACAGATGAAAGCCGATTTATAAGGGCATTTCTTCTCGCCATTTGCTGCATCCCTCTGGCTAAAGCAATTGTTGCTACAATTGGCAGTCCCTCAGGAATAGTAGCGACGGCCAGTGCGATCCCCGTTTCAATCATCAAAAATATTTCTTTTCCAGCCAAAATTCCTGAAATGGATACAAATACAGCAATAATTAATGTTACTCCAATTAATTTATGACCAAGTTTATCCAATCGATGTTCGAGTGGGGTAACTTCCTCCTTGGTTTCCTGAACAAGCGAACTGATTTGTCCCAGTTCCGTCTCCATACCCGTGGCCGTAACAATACCGACTCCTGAACCTCTCGTAACTGAAGTCCCCTTATATAACATATTCTTCCGTTCAGCAAGCGGAGTTTCTTTAGGAAGGGATTCTTTTTGTTTCCCAACAGGCACACTTTCTCCGGTTAATGTGGACTCATCGGCTTGCAATTTGTTGCTTTCGATTAAACGTAAATCAGACGAAATGACATCGCCTCCTTCGATAATCAGAATATCACCGGGAACAATACCGGTTGCGGGGATTTCCTTCTCCTGTCCATTTCTTCTCACTCTTGCATTTACCTGGGAAAGGGCATATAAAGCCTCCATTGATCGGATTGCCCGTAATTCAGTAAAAAAACCGATCATGGAGTTAATTAAGATAACGGCAAGTATGGCAACTCCTTCGATAAATTCCCCATAAATAAAGGCAACCATTGAGGCGGCTCCTAACAACCCAATAATCAAACTTTTAAATTGATCAATTAAAATCTGCCAAACACTTTTAGGAATATGTTTACGTAATTCATTATTTCCATATTTTTTTAATCTCTTTTCAACCTCCTGTCTGCTTAAGCCCTCTATCGGATTGACTGATAATATTTCCTCAATTTCTTCTGTAGTCAGTGCATAAGATTCACGAACCGGATTCTTCTCTTTATTAGTTTCGCTGTTAATCTCCATTCCTGATTGTATAATCCGGTTCACACTCATTGTTAATCTTGGTCTCTCTTATTATGAATTAATGCGAGTGGGTATATTTCAAAACATTAAAAATACACCACATTCATCACCCTTACTTTTAAGTTAAGCCGTTTTTGAATTTAGATCATATTAGACTTTCCAATTCTTCATAACGATCGGCTACTGTCGCGATCATTGCTTCTCTTAAAGCTTTATCATCCAAAGGTCGATGTGATAATTTCCGAATACGGCGTGCCAATTCTTTATCATGAAGCACATCCCGCAGCCATCGTTCAAAATCTTCTCTTTTCAGATGATATCGTAAGGTAGAAATGGATAATTCATTTAAGGCTTCTTTAAATTCCCACAAACTGGCTACGGTTCTGGGAGCCTTGGAGTCAACATCCAGATGGAAATAGAACCGTTTTGACATGGGTAAAGGAGCTCTCAGATATTTATGCAGATGCCGGACATGTGGCACAACTCTACGCGCAACTTCAAATTCAATAAGACGATTACGTACTTCATCAGATTGCAGCATATGATTTTTACAAAAATAAGCCTTCCCAACCGGCTGACGCGATAACTGTGTCCAATCCATACTTTCGCATATTGGCGTTGAGAGATTTTTTCTTAGCGATAGCAAATCATCCTTATCAGTCAATCGAGTTATAATCCATTGGTCCAGTTTTTTTAACAATTCCGGAGCCACCCGACTTAACTGATAACTTACGATTCCAAAACCACCGCTACCCATACTTTTCAATATCAGTTCAGTCAGAGAACCTCCCTCGGCCGGACAGAAATTGTGTACTTCGTCCATAAGGAACCAATGTGGTCTGCCCCTTCTCGCTCTCAGATTTCCAAGTCCATGCAGAAGCTCACCGACATAACTTTCCCGTTTTTCAGTTTCATATGTCGAGAGATCAATTACCAGGCTGATATTCGTATATTCCATGATAGTCACGACATCCCCAGCCGGTGGCAGAGATGAGTCAGTTCCGCCCAACAATAGTGTATGGGGAAAAGCATGCAATCCACGATAATCTCCCTCCGGATCGATGATACAGATTTGATATCCATTCGACAGAAGTTCTTCTGATAGAAGCCCGGCAAGCCAGGATTTACCACTGGCACTGGCACCAACAATTCCCAAATTCCCATTCAATAATTCGATAGGATCCATATGTACGGGTACTCCTTCTTCCTCTTCTCCTAAAACCAACCGACGTTCCGGACGTCTTCGATGTTCCGGTAATTTACCATCCAATAAATGTTTCAATAATACCTGTACACCTTCACCATCTTGATGGGGTAGGATCAAATCAGATAATTTTTTTATTTCTGAAGTGGCATTAGCAACTGCGACCGCCATTTCAACTAATTCAAACAGACTCCGGTCATTTTCAGCATCTCCACAGGCAATTACATTATGTTTAGAATATCCCAATTCATGTAAAACGGCTTGTAAACCCGTACCTTTGGTAGCGCCCGGAGGTAAAATCATCACAGCCCCTTTATTATATTCAACCGTTGCCCCCCCACCCGATTCACGCAAAATATCCAGAACAGTTTCATCGTGTGGAACACGAGTTGCGGCGATAGCCATCCCCCTTTCAAATGGAATGTTCAATTCTTCTAAACGTGCGATAATGTCGGTAGAAATGCGTCCAAATGGTAGAATAACGGAATCGTTTCTGGGATAATAAATTGTGGCTCCATCTTCCGAAACGATAGCCTCAAAGAGTTCGGCAAATGGTCCGGAAGCACCAAAACTGTTCAATGTCCGGCCCGTTACAAGAATTAAAGTAAAACCTCTTTTTTTGACCTCGTGTAACAATTCCCAGGTCTCGGTCGCAATACTGCCGTCTTCAGCAAGCGTCCCATCTAAATCACAGGCTAACACCCTCAGATACATAGATCTCCTGATTACGTGTGTTATAAAAGGTGAACCTAAAAATGAAGATTTTTAATGATATAAAAACAACGGAACGGGACTATCCTCCAAAAGAGCGCTTGTCGTTGAACCAAATGCTATGCGTCGGATGGCTGATATGGAATGGGCTCCGGCTACAACCAGATCTATATCGTTCTGACTGACATGTTTTAATAACCTTCCGTCGGGGGGACCCTCTTCAAGTGAAATTTCACGGACTTGAGAAAATCCATGAGATCTTAAATAGGTACCCGCAAGGTGAATACGCAATTCAGACTCACTACGGTCGTGTTCAGATTCACTGCGCCGAACGTTAACAACATCAATCTCGACATCGGTTCCAAAAGGATTCAACTGAGCAAAACGTTGCATCGTTGAAGCGGATGCATCACTTCTGTCATGAGCAATCAATACTTTTTTGATATCGACATATTCTTCACCGGCAACAAGTACCGGAATGACACCTCTCTTGACCACTTGTGCCAAAGTTTTGGTCTTCTTTTCTGGTTTGTTGTAGAAAAAGTGAGGTTTGCGTCCAATGATCAAAAGATCGTGATACTTCATATCTTCAATTATACGCTCAAATGGCACACCACTTTCCACCCAATTGGCATGTTCGACATGGGCTTCTTCAACAGCCTGTTCGAATATATCGGTTAATCTTCTTGCCGTTTCAATGGCTTTGCTACTCAAATGGCGTTCCAGCATCTCTGAAAAATAGATTGTTCCGATTCCTCCCCCACCTGATTCAGTAGCTATATGCTTGGTATCTATAACCGCAAGACCCGATAATGATGCCCCAAATTTTTTAGCAAGCTCAATACCATACCTCGTTGCAATTGGTGTATCTGAATCAGGATCAAGCGCGACCAATATCCGTTTTATCATTACCCGAAAATTTTAGCGATGAACTGTTAGCGTTGACACTGTAATTTCAGGTTACGACTATCAGGTTTAACATTCACAGATATTACTTAATTTTAACTTACGTTATAGCAATTTATTACAAAGTTTTGAGCTCCTTGTAGAACATTAAAAATTCCATATAAAACAACTGATTTTTGGTACTTTGAAAGTAATCTTAATCCCATAAATCCTATACCTATCCCGTTACCGTGACTGATTGACCCATATTATGTTAACCCGGATTATTCACGTAACCAACAAGAAAAAAATACATATCATATTGTTAATTATTGTACTTATAATAAATAACCCGATCCTCGATTTTGAAGACACTAAAAAGAGCTGCGAAATGTTACCGTGCTCCGCGTTGAAATTAAAAATGCTTAATCAAGGTACCAAAGTGCCTTTCATGCGCATTTTTATCCCGAAAGCATTCGGGAGACGATTAAATTTCTTGGCGAATAATCCGGGTTACTCTCAGACTTATTTAAAATTTTATAATTTAATCCATCATAATTAGCAACAGAATCAGTATTGAATAGTTTCACTTTTTCTATTGTCCATATCTATATATTTATGTCTCCGATCTTTAACAATTTCGAATGTAAGTTCTCTGTTAGCATAAACCAGACTCATAAGTTCATCAGCTAATTTGTCGATTGGCAAAACCTTATGAGCCAGATTTAACCGGACTATTGCTTCCGGTAATTCCCAAATTAGGGAACTTGTACTGTCCTGAACTAATAATTGTCCGCCCCTTGAACGAATATACTTGCTGCCTTTTACCCCATCTCTTCCTCTTCCCGAAAGAAGAATTCCTAACAAATTAACCCCATAAACTTCAGAAGCGGATTGAAAAAGCACATCTATCGAAGGCCGGCATGTGTTTTCTCTTGGTCCTTTATGCAGACCAATGACTTTATCTATTCCTCTTCGTTTGATCACAATATGATATCCCCCCGGGGCTATCCAAACATGACCGGCTTCCAATTTAGCTCCATTGTAGGCTTCCTGAACTACCAGATTGGATAACTTGTTAAGTCGCTCTGCAAATACATTCGTATAAAATTTGGGCATATGCTGAGCTATGACAATTGGAATTGGAAAATCGTCCGGTAACTGTGGTATAAGCGAGAACAGAGCACTCGGTCCTCCCGTACAACCTCCAATAGTAACCAAGTCAACCCTGCGGTTTGTCATGATATCGATTTCCTCATCAGAAATCTTCTGAGGTAATTTTACTTTTTTATGCAAGTTATCCCACATGATTTCATGCAATTTAACCGAAGACTTTATAACCGGGAGAATCCTTTTACGAAAATGACGATCAGCGAATACAATGATTCTGGATTTTTCAGGCTTGGTTACAAAATCAATGGCTCCTCTTTCAAGTGCATCAAGTGCTTTATTCGCACCTAATTCTGTTCGTTCACTCAAGACAATAATCGGTAAAAGTGGAAAGACACTGTGAATTTTTTCAAGCGTATCCATCCCATTCACTTTTTTACCAGTTATATCCAATAATATCACATCCGGCTCTAAATTCGACAAGGTGTCAGCGACCTTACTGATATTTGAGAAAGTCCCCACAATTTCAATTTGTGGATCTTCTCTGATTACTTTTAAAATGAGCTGCCGGACGACAACTTCTTCATCGATAATGACAATTCGAATCTTTCTGTCTACATTTCTCGAGAGTGGCATGGGTAAACTCCTAACAATATCGGGGATATTCTGATTCTAACTATTTATATGATAACCTCAAAACCTTGTGCGTGCTGTAGGGGGATCAGAGGTTTGATTTTCAAAGAATAATAGACACTCTGCGTAATATTATCTCTTACATTTTAATATTCTAACAATAAATCAATCTTTTTTGACCATTTTCTGTTATCACCGACTTTATAATCATGGCATACCTCCCTGTATCCCAATTTGTTAACCTGTTTAAGATAAGGAAACAAAACTAATTCCTGATTTTCAAAGAAAAGCTGTTCAAAATTAGTGTCACGAATATGAATGGATACAGGCAACTATTTTCTCAAAACTCATCCCATTGTAACTAATATTTTATGGGATTGGCCGTCATTTGGAAGAATTATTTCATTATTCTTGACTACTTTGTCATCCAGGATTGTCTGTTTGATCCCTTTTTCTACTTTATCCGGATTTTTAACCTGGATTAAATAATCCGTATGGCTTTCCAGATGGTGATATCTTATCGTAAATCCTTCCCATTTTTTAGGAATACATGGATTCATAGTCAGGTGATTTCCATTCGTCAACTCAAAACCAAGCAATGATTCCAGAACTATGCGATACATCCAGCCAGCTGAGCCCGTATACCAAGTCCAGCCACCGCGGCCTACGTACGGACTAACCCCGTAGATATCAGCCGGAATCGAATAAGGCTCAACTTTAAATTTATCAACATCTTCTTTTGACTGTGAATGACTAACCGGACTTAACATGGTCAGTAATGTTCCGGCTCGATCTCCCCGCCCCATTTCGGCCAAAGCTTTTACCACCCATAACGCCGCATGTGTATACTGCCCGCCATTTTCCCTCACGCCAGGCACATATCCTTTGATGTAACCCGGATTTTGTGAAGTCTGATCGAATGGAGGAGTTAAAAGTCGTATCAGCCCTTCCGATTCCCAGACCAGCTTTTGCTCTACGGCATCCATCGCCTTCTCCGCTTTTTCTGGTTCGGCCGCACCAGATATTATCGACCATGACTGAGCGATCGAATCAATCTGACATTCTTCGTTTTCTTTGGAGCCCAATGGAGTTCCATCATCAAAATAGGCTCGCCTGAACCATTCACCATCCCAGCCATTCGTATTTAAGGCATTCCGTAGTTTTTCTCTGTAGTTGTAAAATCGCTCCTTGCGTGTATCATCATTTTGTGATTCCGCAATTGGGATAAAATTGCTTAAAATATCGTACAAGAAAAATCCGAGCCAGACACTTTCTCCTTTTCCCTTATATCCAACTTTATTCATTCCATCATTCCAGTCACCCGTCCCCATTAGTGGCAAACCATGCGCTCCGGTTGTAAGAGAACGGTCGATCGCGTGGCAGCAATGTTCATATAAACTCGCTTTTTCCTGAGACTCTGTCGGTTTTAAATAGGCTTCATCTTCACCTTCGTCCAATGCGCGTGCTGTGATGAAAGGTAATTCCTCACCAAGAATCTCCCGATCTCCCGTTTTATAAATATAAAATGCGGTTACATAGGGCAACCATAACAAATCATCCGAAAATTTTGTACGAATTCCACGGCCTGTCGGAGGATGCCACCAGTGAAGCACATCTCCCTCCGGAAACTGATGAGAGGCATGTAATAAAATCTGTTCACGAGATATTTCCGGTAATGAGTAAACCAGAGAGGTCACATCCTGCAGTTGATCACGATATCCGAAAGCGCCGCCCGATTGATAAAAAGCGGAACGAGCCCAGATACGACAGGCCAGATTTTGATACAGAAGCCAGCCATTTTCCATGTAATCAAGTGCCTTCTCCGGCGTCTGAATTTGTATAGTTGACAATGTGTTTTGCCAAAAATCTTTTATTTCAGTAAAAGCATTTTCAATGTTTTCGATCTTCTGATATTTCGCTATAAGATCCTTTACTTCATCTTCCTGAGCCGACTCTCCCAAAAGAAAATAAAAATTGATCGTTTCTTGAGGTTTCATCTTAAATGATGCACGAAAGGTCGTACACGGATCCATCTTTGATCCGGTTTTTCCCGACAAACTAAGTTTTTCATTTAATGCTGCCGGATTTTTCAAATTCCGGTTACGACCTACAAATTCGGTCCGGTCACAAGTAAATTCAAATTCATAATCCTCAACATCAGATGCCAGGGAAGCAAATGCAATCCTGCCGGCAAATTCCTGATTATAGTAATTTGTTATCAATGTTGCTCTTCTGCTTTCATCAAATTTTGAAGTGATATATCGTGCCGACTGATTTCTCAGAACGCCTAATACCCATTCCTGATAACGATAAATTGATAAATGCCGCTCTCTTTTACTTTGATTGGTGAGCTGAACATGCACAATTTTTATCGGATCATGGCGAGGAACAAATTGTGTAACCTTTTGATAAAGTTGATAACCTTCCACATTACATGTTGTATAACCAAAACCGTGATGCACTTCATAATCTGTATTAAGCGGAATCGGTCCGGGTTGCGGCGACCAATATATCCCTCTTTTTTCATCACGGATGTAGAGAGCCTCCCCAAATGGATCTAAAATGGGATCATTCGACCATGGAGTTAATCGGTTTTCACGGCTGTTTTGACTCCATGTATAACCAGCCCCCTGTTCAGTCGCTATAAAACCAAATTGCTCATTGGCAATAACGTTAATCCATGGCATTGGAGGTTTACGGATCTCTTTCTTCTCTGCATTTACATGTACATTAATAATATATTCATCACCTTCTTTTGAAAATCCACCATAGTCGTTGAATAAAGACAAATCTTTTTTTGAATCCGTACCGGTCTTTTCAGGCGGATCGTCGATATTAGTTTTCTCTTTTTTATCATCAGTACGAATCGACTTGTCAGATTCCGATGATAGAGCATCCTGATATTTTCGTTCGGTTTCTTTTACTTCTTCCTCTGTTTTTTCCTCATCCTCAATATTATCAATTTCATGAAGACTTAAATTGGGTAACTCACCATAAAGAACCATTGAAGCCACGGTGTGCAATAATACCAAATCCTGATCGGGCATTCCTTCAGTTTTCCTCAAAAAGACACCGCCGTTTTGATTCAAATATTGTCTTTCGGGTGAGGATTGGATGGCCTGTAAAACTGCATTTTGAAGCTCATCAGCGTATGATGCCGGATGATCATTCAATATTAGCAAGTCCGACTGAAGACCTTTAATTCTCCAAAACTGATGGGCTTTAAGTACGGTACGAATCGTCTTCATCTCTTCAAATTTTTTGATATGAACGACAACTAATGGCAAATCACCGGATATGCCATAAGCCCAAAGTCCGGCTTGTTGTAAACGATTCTTTTTTAGTTCTTCCTCACTTGACCGAAGCAAAGGATTTCCATACAATAATGCACTGGCCATTTTCTGGAAATAAAAGGACTGTTCAATTGAGATATCCAGATTCTCTAACTCTATAAGTCCATACACCTTGGAGAGTTCAAACACACGATTTACAGAATACGGATTGTCAAAGCGGTCGGCCATGGCAACGGCCGCTTCTCTTGTATACGCTGCTCCAATTCCCAAAGTGACCTGAATTTTTTCACCCGGCTTCAATTCGACAATGCGGCGTAAGCTAAAGGATGGATCCAGTACATTACCTATGGTGCTGGATAGTGGTTGATCCGGATCCATAGCATTGGGATTAGCAAGGGTTCGACCTCTACCGATAAATTTTGCTCGGTCGGTCTCGTATTGAACCGGTTCGGTCATACTCTCAAAATCATGACAAGCCATGACATGAACCATCCAAATGGGTTTGTCATCAGATGACCGGGGACGTCGTTTGGCTATTAAAGCATGTTGTTCAGGCAAATAATCGGTTTGAATAAATAATTTGGAAAATGCCGGATGTGCGTTATCCGCATTCGCATCATTCAATACAATTTCCGCGAAACTGGTAATATCCAGCCGTCGGGGTTGATCTTTGTAATTAGTAATAGTATAGCGACGCAATTCAATATCATCCTCCGGTGAAACACATATTTCCATAAATGTTTCAATCCAGTTATCTACTCTGGCAATCTGCACTTTACCCGAATGGAACCAGGCATCATAACGATCCGGTTTATGCCAGGCGGGTTGACGTCCCATCGACCAATAATTCCCAGTTTCGAGATCTCGCACATATAGAAAAGTGCCATCCGCATCCATCGTACGATCCCCTTTCCAACGTGTCAACCGATATCCATCAAAACTTGAATAACCTGTACCGGCAGGTGTAATGACCGTACTCATATGTCCGTTTGAGAGCAGATGTACTCTTGGCACCGGATCATCAAGATGCATTTCTTCTACATGATCGACATAATAATGAACAGCATGCTGTTCACTTGGTTCCAGGTCTATCTGAATCGGGTGAAACTTGGTAACCGGGATTCCACGTGGTATACGTTCTTGTAGCAACAATTCACAGGATTGCACCAATGCATCAGTATGAAAACGCTCCTGCATGATATTCGACAGTAATACGTTGGACAGCGATAACAAACTCATCCCTTGATGGTGCGCCATATACGATTTAACAATTCCACTTTTTTGATCGGGAGGTATACGATTCTTTGTATAATCGATGGCTTCATAAAATCCCAGCGGACCGTACGCACCTTCCTTTTTTATTTCTTCGAGATTTTTTAAGGAAGTTTGTAAATCCACCATCAGGGCAAGCATTGTTGCATAGGGAGCTACCACATATTCTTCCGCAAGGCCACGACGGAGTCCCAAACCGGGAACGCCAAAGGCGCGGTATTGATAATTAAAATCAAGATTGAGTAAATAATAGGCGCTCTCAGAATATCCCCAGGGTTGATTATTTCGAGCGCCATAAGTTCTTTGCCATTCAACGACATTATGATAGGTCTCACTTAGCAAAGTTCCCGGATACAACCGCATAAAAATAAGTGGCATCAGATATTCAAACATCGTTCCACCCCATGAAAGCAAAATCTCATTTCTTTTAACGACCGTTAATCTTCTGCTCATCCGAAACCAATGCTTGGGAGGAATCTCTCCTTTAGCTATGGAAATAAACGAAGCGAGCCGCGCTTCACTGGCTAATAAGTCGTAAACACTTTCATCAAGTTCTGCTCTGTTAACATTATAGCCAATACTAAACAGATTCCTGTCTTCGAAATAAAGGAAACTGAAATCCATTTCGTAAACCAGTTCATTGCACCAATCAGCCAGATGTATAGAGGTAGTTAACCAATTGTTAATAGTTTCCAGAGCATGCCGCCATTGTCCGTTATTATTTACGTCTTTTTTCTGAATTAATTGAATTGCATCTTTTAACTTATTGAGGGGCTGCAAGTGGTTAAGCGAATCAGGTATATCCGAAAAACCATTATTAATCTTAAATATCTTACCAATTTCTATTAATTGCCCTTCTACCTGCTTGACCGGTTGTTCGAAACAGCACTCCACTTCTTCCAGGATTTTATCTCCCAGATTGGTACGAATTGCTGCAAGCGACAAATTAGAGAGGTGTTCCGTCATTGGTTTTAATCGAGAAAGTATTGTAATCCAGTCTGATATTTTTTCAGGTGCCTTTTTCGGAAGCAGATCATCTATTTCATTCAAAATATTTCGTGTTTCCTTAATAGTATCAGAAATGGCAATATGATGACCAATAATTTTGAGTGTTTCTGTCAACATTGCAACCGTATCTCCCATTCCTCTAAAAAAATGAGGATTTGGCCATTTCTTATCATTTATTTCTAACAACGCCTGCTTTAACGTCAATAAGGATCCAGCCATATTTCCAGAGTCGACAGTCGAAATGTAGGCAGGATCCAGAATGGCACCAATTTTTGTATTATACCAATTATAAAAATGTCCACGGTACCGTTCTAACAAACGCATCGATCCCAACATCTCACCCAGACGAAAAACCAATTCATCTCTGCCTAAATATCCAAAATCGTAAGCAGCCTGTGTCGCTAAAAGACCGAGTCCCATATTTGTCGGAGAGGTCCGTGGTGCGGGTTCACCGGCAGGCTCTTCCTGGACATTATCAGGTGGCAGCCACGAATTTTCCGGACCAACAAATCGATAAAAATAAACCCATGTTCGGCGTGCGTAAACACGTAATTTTTTAATATCCTCAGCACTTAATTCCTTTTTAACAAAAGTCGTTGGCTGACTCAGATACCATGCCAATAATGGTGCAACAATCCATGAAGCGGCTATAGGGGATACAAATATAAGAACTAAAGGATGTGTGATATCCGTTAAAATTAATGTCAGAATACCCCAAATGGGTGCACTTTTCATGAATGAATAATAATCCAGTAAATCATTACTTATTTCCAATTCGGTGTGATAAGCGGATGTCCATTCCAACAATTTTTCCTTACTGACAGACATGCGCCAAATAGTTGTAAAAACTGCATTTAATTGAATAAACGCCTGATGCGGCAGCATAACGAAAGACATTGCCGCCTGCAGAGAATTTGCTTTGAAATCGCTCCAAATCTTTTCGAAATAAATTTCCCAGGTAGCACGCGGAGATTTACGAAAAATGGCTGTGATCAAATCGTTATAAAGTGGAAATCCGAATATAAAGATAGCCGCAATCGTCCAGAACAATGAACCACCTGGAAAAATGGTCCATCCTAAAACCAAAAATATTAAAATGGAAAATGGAGTGATGGATCTGCGAAGATTATCAAATATTTTCCATCTCCCCAGATACCCTAACGGATTTTTTTGTTTACCCTCCGGTGATGGCACTTTAGGAAATAGCCAATAAAGAATCTGCCAGTCACCACGTATCCAGCGATGCTGTCTTTTTGAAAAGCTTTTATAGGTTGAAGGATAATCATCATATAATTCAAGATCCGATACTAATGCGGCTCGTATGTAATTACCTTCCAAAAGATCATGGGAGAGTATGGTATTTTCGGGGAATTTATTAACTAAAAGCTTATAGAAAACATCGACATCGTATAGTCCTTTTCCCGTATAGATCCCTTCATCAAAAAAGTCCTGATAGGTATTGGAAACAGCGGTTGTGTATGGATCTAACCCAACATTACCCGAATAAATGAATGCAAATAATGATTTTGAAGCAGACTCCGGAGGTATGGCGATTTTGGGTTGTAAAACGCCATAGCCTTCTACAATCCGGTCTTTTTCCTCATCATAAATAGGTTTATTCAAGGGATGAGCAGCCGTTCGGATGAGATCGATGGCGCTTCCAGGTGGCAGCTGCGTATCTGCATCGAGTGTGATAACATATTTTATTGCATTATCTTTGATCTCATCAAACAAAGAACCAACGATAGTTTCAAACGATGTAATCGTATCGGGATCACGCAACAATCGGGTGAACTCCTCAAGTTTCCCTCGTTTGCGTTCCCAGCCCATCCATACTCCTTCTTTTTCGTTCCACTGTCGTTTCCGATGTAACAGAAAGAACCGATTCCGGCTCCCATGATTATACTGATGATTGAGTAAATCGACGGACTCGACAGCAGCTTTCAGTATCTTTTCATCCTCAGTCAATTGTTCCCGATTCGCATCATTAAAATCGGACAAGAGTACAAATTGCAAATTACGCTCAGGATTAGCGAGAGCTCTTACTTCCATTTCCTCAACCTGCCGTTGGGCATCTTCAGGTGAGGTTAATAGTGTAGGTATAACAACTAACGTCTTACATTCATCCGGGATCCCGGACTTGAAACTCATTTTGGGTAAAATGTTAGGCGGGAAAAAGATGGTGATTAAACGGTTTGTAAACGTTACCGCTAAATCTAAAGCCGGGATAACAGAAGAAATCCCGACAATAGCCAATAAAATCCATCCCGGCTCTGACAACCAGGTGATTGCGAGTGCACCACCTATCAATATCAGCATTACGATCGCAACCGGCATTAAATAAATTTTACTGTGTTTATGTGCGAATCTTCGTAATCGTTCAAGGAAATACATTCGGTAACCGACGACTTCTTCAAGCTTGCTCTGAGCCGGTCCAATGAGGTAATAACCGATATGTTGTTTTCGTAAATCGGGATGCTGCTCTCCGTTGGTCGCCCCTTCAGCTAATAATAACGCCTGTTCTGCAATCTCAAATTCTGTAAATACCGACCTTTTAGCAAGACGCTCCACCTTTTTTCTACAGAGATCTCTGGTTTTAAAATCCATGTCCGGATATATACCAGACGGATCGAGGCGCAATGTTTGTTCAACAACCGAACTGTTTTCAACAAAAGAGGACCAATCGACTTCGCTGGCTTCACGTAATGTGACTACAGCATTACGAACGCTAACCTGTATCTGGGTTTGTCGCTGTGCGTAATTTCGTGTCTCTTCTTCAAGTGTCGTCTGCCATGCCCGAAATTGCCAGTCGAACCAAATACGCTCGGATTCTCTTAACAATCCACTTGTCTGCAGCTTATTAGCGATGACAACTAAAAAAGTAGGATCTAACGGACGGCGTTGCATCGCCATATCCGCCAAAATAGTCAATGAATTAGTCGGTTCATTTGTTGTTTCTTTAATTATTTTTCCTACCCATTCATTAGCTTCTCTCCTGATTTGACGATTTTCTAAAATCTGTTTAGCCCGCATTTCCAAACGTTGCACCAAAATGAAACGAAGCATGATAGGAACGGCCCACAACTCGCCAATAGATAGATGTTCCCTTTCCTGATATGCTCTGACAAATAATTCCACGTTTTGCTTATCGAGCACATTATCAGTTAAAGTGGCCAATTCATGCATAATTTCATAAACCCTGGGATAATTTTCGAAAGGACCGCTTTTCAGTCGAGGCAAAACCCGGTAATATGAGGTAGGAAAGTCTTCCTTAATGAGTTGAAGCTGTTCCTGAATTATGTAAAAGTTATCAATGATCCATTCACCAGCGGGCGATATTTCTTCTACCTGCTTAGCGGCTGCCGATAACGTACGATAAACATCGGTCAACGTTTTGCTAGATTCCTCAAGAATAGGACGCAATTCACGCACCGGACCTTTGACCGTAATCAACTCCCGTCCTTGTGATAATTGTCGTGCTTTTTCTGCAAGATACTCGGGATTATACAGAATGGAGGTATCAGTTTGCGCCATATATTACATTACCCTCTTTATCAAACAACCGTATCTCTCTCGGTTTAACGACTAATTTTTTTCTTGTTTCACCTGATTATATCATCAGGATGCTTCAGGTTCTTAAATATTTATTCACTTAATTTCTTTCTATTTATGAGTTCGCTCTAAAAAGTCCCAAAATTGATTTTTAGGCCTTAATTTTGAGCCATATTCAACACTTTTTTTTAGGAAAAAACACCTTTTTAGAGAAGACTCATTTATGTAAATATACATTCTATGATCGGATCTCCCGGGAACCTTAGAACAGTTTAATTTCCTTTGATTAATTTTTTGTAATCAATGTGAACCTTCACTTTTCATTTAGCATCGGGAAATGATGGAGTCCTGTCTTTTTAAACATTTTGTGACCACATTTCACGAAGGTCCTTCGTAAGCATTCCCCTCACATCTTCCGATTCACCAATACTGATATATTTGTTTAATACTTTAAAAACAGCTTTGGTGGCTAACTCCGGGTTTGCCTTTCCGGTAGATTGCATTTCTTTACTGACTTTTTGGAAAAATTCGTCCTTGTGAAATTTTACAGGCTTACCTTTTGGATGATATCCTTCAAAGAATATGCCACGGATAAGAAGAGGCATCTGAGCGGTTAAATCAAAAAGTTCATCCACAGGCAGCCGATCGCGCAAAGCGAATAACACCCCGCGCAAGGCGTGATATGCTACATTTTTTCGTGGGTCTCCCAATTCCTTAGAAATGTCATTCAGCCAATTATTGGTCTCTTGAATTGTTGTATCGAATACAGACAGTCCGGTTGTAGCCATTGAAATCCTCCATATTTAACGCAAACAGTCATTTAAGAACAATGATAGAGAGCTATGCAAAACCAGATATTTTATTCAATATTAAAGCTTGAGCGACTTCGAAACCGCAGTATATCAACC
>Ga0102962_1000247_pt1 | contig 30475 bp, 23 predicted proteins | sample SalPonF2_C_D2_MG_FD_84519 | JGI IMG/M metagenome (GOLD analysis project Ga0102962, IMG submission 84519) | Salt pond soil microbial communities from South San Francisco under conditions of wetland restoration - Salt Pond MetaG SF2_C_D2_MG ...
CTGTGACAAGGGCAAATTGTAAATTAGGTCGTATGCCTTACAAGGAAATTATGCCTGGTTATCCGGGTATATCCTGTAATCCCGCCGGACAGGCAAAAATAATGGAAAATGCCGGCACTGAAATGAATCTCGTAATGGGGCTCTGTATCGGTCATGATATGGTTTTTAATGCACATTCCCGGGTACTTACCACTACATTGATCGTTAAAGACAGAAAATTACAACATCATACACTTTTGCGATTTCACGAAAGTTAAGTAATGTTTTTTTACTAATTTAATTAAATCAGCCTTGTAAAACTGAAACAAGCTGGTTCATTATGCGTAGTAATTAGCCGGAGATTATCCTGAAAAACCGAAAAAAATTGCTAATTTCGGCCATCAAAGTTAGTAATGGTTATGAAGCTCTCCTTACTGGATTCAAAATAAACATTTATTATATTGTAAATCAATGAAAAAGAAAAGTCTGATTGTTGTATCAGTAATTGGTGTGCTATTTGTTATATTGTTGATTTTTTATTTTTCACCACTTGTTTTTCCTTCTACACTGAAGTCTGGTGAATATATAACCAGTAAAATAAGCAGGGGTAGTGTTATGAAAGTTGTGGATGCTGAAGGTACTATTGCTCCACAATGTGAAGTATTGCAGAGAAGTCCTGCCTCATCGGTTGTACAACGTATTGTTAATTCACCCGGAAGCCACGTTAAAAAAGGAGAGGCTATCCTGGTTATTGATGCAAAACCAATCAAAGACCGCATAGAAAATCTGGAAGATGAACTGGAAGTAAAAAAGAATAATTTGCATAAAACTGAACTGAATGCAAAAAGTATCCGGCTCGATCTGGATTATAATGTTGAGATGAAAAAGCTTAAAATTGCTTCTATCAAGTCAGAGATGGCTGATCAGAAGCAGTTACTGGATGTTGGCGGAATTTCACCTGCAAAAATTGAACAAACCAAGCAGGAACTGGTATTTGCTCAGAAAGACCTGAAGATGATCCTGCAAAAAAACTCTATTAAACTCAAACAACTTGAAGCAGACGAGAAAGGGTTGCAGCTGGAAATTGAAATGAAAGAAAAAGAGCTTCAGGATTTGAAAAATATATTGCCTCAATTGATTATTAAGGCTCCTTCAGCTGGTATTGTACTGAATGTATATGTTAACGAAGGGGACAAGATTTCTCAGGGTCAATTGGTAACCAGGATCTCTGACTTAAGCAGCTTTAAAATTGACGGCAAAATTGATGAAAAAAGTGCCGATGCTGTGAAGACCGGCCGCACGGTATATGCAGTGATGGATAACGAGGAACTCCCTGGAAAAATTGGAAATATACAGCCTGTAATTCAAAATAACCAGGTTAGTTTTGATGTTTATCTGGAAGAAAGCAAACATGATAAATTGATGCCTAATCAGAAGGTTGACTTGCATGTTGTAACTGAAAAACGAGATAGTGTGCTTAGGATCAGGAGGGGAGAGGGCCTTTCTGATGCCCGGGTACAAAACTTGTTTGTCATTAAAGGCGATCGTGCTGTAAGAACAGAGATTGTAACAGGAATGAAAGGCCCTGATTATATTGAGATACTTTCCGGGGTTAAGGAAGGAGATATAGTTATTATTTCTGATATTGCTTCTATGCGGCATCTGAATGAGATTAATATTGAACAAGATAAAATTTCAAGAGACTGATCATTATGAAAAAAACAGTTGCAGCAGTATTTTTGCTCATTGTTTCCGTTATAACATGTCCATTTATTAAATCTCAGAGTGAAGATTCAGTAAGACAGATTCAACTAAGTTTGAAAAATGTTGTTGATTTAGCCGTTACCAAATCATCTGCGGTAAAATATGCCCAGAACCAAAATCAAAATTATTACTGGCGATTTAAAAACTATCAGGCAAGATTCAGACCTCAGCTCACTTTGAACGGGGATTTGCCGGATTACGAAAATACGACAGCCCGGGTACAGCAAGAGGATGGAAGTATAAAATTTTTACAGGTATCGAGTTTACAAACCTCAGCGAATGTTTCATTAAACCAGTCAATCCCTCAATTGGGAACTTATGTATGGGCTTCTTCCTCCCTCGAACGGTTCCAGGATTTTATCGGTGATACCTCCAGTTTCTCGGGTAGCCCCTTCTCCATTGGTTTTACCCAGCCGGTTTTTTCTTATAACTGGATGAAATGGTACCGTAAAAGTGAACCGCTGGTTTATGAAGAAGCAAACAGGGATTATGTGCAGTCTATTGAGGAAATTGCCCTGCATGCAACCCAAAGATTTTTCCGTTATCTAATGGTGCAAACCAATTTCAATCTTGCAAAAAGCAATTTAAAAAACAGTGAAGACAACATGAAAATCGCCGAAATGAAGAAAAAACTGGGTAAAATTTCGGAAAACGATTATTCTCGGATCAAATTGTCGGTTTTTAATGCAAGAAAATCATTGAACCGGGCCAGGATGGATCTTAAAAATGCTGATTTTGATCTCAAGTCTTATACCGGTATTGATCAGTCGGAAAACATCGATTTGGAAATGCCGTTGAATATTACTTTTTTCAAGATCGATAAGGAAAAAGCAATTGAAGAAGCAAAGGCAAACCGCAAAGAGACCCCTCATTTTAAGAGAAGATTGCTCGAAGCCGACCGCCAGCTGGCGGAGGCAAAAAGTAATAATGGATTAAGTGCTACATTAAGAGGTAGTTACGGTGTTTCGAAAAGTGATCATTACTGGGATGGTGTATATGATCATCCCAAGCAGTCTAAAATTGTTAAACTTACACTGAGTGTCCCGATTCTCGACTGGGGTAAGTCGGCTTCCCAGGTTAAACTGGCAGAATCCAAGCGTGACCTGGAAATTTTTGATGTGAATAAGGCCAGGGAAGATTTTGAACGATCGGTTGCCGTGCAGGTAGAACAGTTTAAATTGCTTAAAGACCAGCTCACCACTGCCAGGGAAGCTGATAAAGTAGCGGGAAACGGATACAAAATTGCAATCAGAAAATTCCAGAACGGGGAGATTAGTATTACCGATCTGAATATATCACTGTCTGAACGTGAGTCAGCCAAACGCGATTATATCAATTCATTACGTGATTACTGGGAGGCCTTTTATAATCTCAGAATCCTGACACTTTATGATTTTCAGGCAAATCAAAAAATAACCTACCAAAATCCATTGCTGGGAAATAAGTAATTAAATTTTAAATGAGTATACCGCCAAACAATTTATATTGATTGTTGTTGTTAGAGTTATTGGTTACAACTTAATTTAGAATTTGCTTTTTTAGGCCAGGGTGCTGATGAAAAACAGAAAAATTAATAATATATTTCTTGTACTTTTTCATGTATTGCTTTTTCTTACTCCCCCGGTAGTCAAAGCAGCCCATCATCATGCTCATAAAATCAATTATGTGCCTGTCACGCAAGAGGCACATATTGGCTCTCCTGTTTTCCATTGTCCTGTATGTGATTATCAAATTGTTCACTTTGTCTCTCATGAACCGGTGAGGTATCATTCGGTACTTCCTTTTGTATCTCATATTAAAGTCACATATTTTCAGTCTTTTATTCTTCCTTTTGCTTATTCTTTCTTCCTCCGGGCACCCCCCGTTTGGTAATCCTCTTTGTTGGACAATTTTTTCCTATTGTCCATTCCGATAATTATATGATATTTTTTCCTTTTAAAGAAACAGGTTTGTTTTTTAAGGATGGGTGTGTATTGATATGTTATTAATTGCAAGCATTTATAAAACAAAAGCATACCCTTTTAATTAAGAAGAAATTGCATTTAATAAAAGAATAATTATTAAGATAAATTATGAAGTACAAAATATATATTTTTATTTTTTATTTGATTTTTCTCCGGTGTGAAACAGGTACATCAACTCCTGTTGTACCCTCCGGTTCACTTACCGGAATTATTACCGATGAGCGTTCAGGAGACCGCCTGGTTGGGGTAAATGTATATTTTCCCGATCTGAAAACAGGTACAATTACTGATGCAAACGGTCATTACTATATTGATGATCTGCCTGCCTCCAGGGTGTTGGTGCAAATTAGTTTTATAGGATATAAATCGTTGGTAAAAAAGATCGATTTAATGCAGGATTCCGTTTTTAATGCAGCACTGGAACCAGCAGTTACCGAAATGAATGAGGTTGTTGTTACTGGCAATTCAGTGGCTACCGAGATGAAAAGGACTCCGGCCCCTGTGGAAATTGTTCCCAAAAAAGAATTGTTGCAGCAGGCATCTTCAAATATAATTGATGCGCTTGCCAGTCAGCCGGGTATTTCAGAAATTACTACTGGTGCCGGAATTTCAAAACCCGTAATTCGCGGACTTGGTTATAACAGGGTAGTGGTTGTCAATAACGGTGTCAGGCAGGAGGGCCAGCAGTGGGGCGATGAACATGGTATTGAAATTGATGGATATGCTGTCGACAGGGTTGAAATACTAAAAGGTCCGGCGAGTCTTTCCTACGGATCAGATGCCCTGGCCGGTGTCATCAATCTGTTGCCTCCGCGTCCGCTGCCAGAAGGACAAATAAAGGGTTCTGTTATGACTGAATACCAGACCAATAACGGACTGGCTGCTTATTCCGGGGATCTGGCCGGTAACCGGAATGGTTTTATATGGAACCTCCGGTTCAGCAATAAACTGGCTCATGCCTATCACAATAAATACGATGGTTATGTGTTTAATTCGGGTTTCAGGGAAAATGCTTTAAATGCTATGGCCGGTTTTAATAAAGCCTGGGGATATTCGCACCTTACATTGAGTATGTATAACATGACTCCCGGTATTATTGAAGGTGAAAGAGATAGTTTAACCGGTAATTTTGTTATGCAAATTCCGGTCAATGATACTACGGTGAAAGATGTACCGGCTACAAACCATCAATATTTTTCCTATTCATCTGTTGTGCCTTATCAAAAAATTCACCATTATAAAGCTGTATTAAATAATAATATTTTGCTTGGGAGCGGAGAACTGAAGACCATTTTTGGCTATCAGCAAAATCAAAGACAGGAGTTCGGGAATGCTGCAGCGCCGAAAAGCTATGATCTTTACCTGTTGCTGAATACATTAACCTATGATGCGCGTTATCAGGCAACGGTATGGAAAAATACTGACGTTTCTTTCGGGATAAACGGAATGCATCAGCAATCATCAAACCAGGGTGATGAATTTCTTGTCCCGGATTACAGGCTTTTTGATGCCGGTGTATTTGTTATTGGTAAAAAATCAATGGGTAATCTTGATGTGAGTGGCGGATTTCGATTTGATTCAAGACACATTACCGGTAATTCTCTCTTTCTAAGTCAGGATGGGAAGGTGTTGTCAGGTAGTGAGAATGGGGGTATCACTAGGTTTGCAGGATTTAACTCTGTTTTCACAGGGTTTTCCGGAAGCCTCGGTGCTACCTGGCAATTTAATGAGAAGCTGTTTTCAAAGATTAATATTTCTCAGGGATTCAGAGCTCCTAATATTGCTGAACTTGGAGTAAATGGCGTACATGAAGGAACACAACGGTATGAAATAGGTGATCCTGAACTTAAACCCGAAGTGAGCCGGCAACTGGATCTGAGTACCGGTTACCGGAGCGAACACATATCTGCTGAAGCTGATCTGTTTGTCAACAATATCAATCATTACATCTTTTCACATAAATTGAATGCTGCTAGTGGTAAGGATTCAATTACTGAAGGTTATGAAACGTTCAAATACAGTGCAGGTAAAGCGGTGCTTACAGGTGGAGAATTTTCAATAGATATTCATCCGCATCCTCTGGACTGGTTACATTTTAAGAATGATTTTTCTGTTGTCAATGCAGTTCAAACCGGTCAGCCTGATTCTATGAAATACCTGCCATTTATTCCTGCGCCCAGAATTCAATCAGAAATCAGAGCCAATATTAAAAATGCCGGAACATTTTTTCAAAATGCATTTATTAGTGCCGGAGTAAACTATCATTTTGCAAAAAATAACGTGTATACTGCTTTTGGAACTGAAACGACCACTCCGGCATACTTGCTTTTTAATGCCGGAATAGGTGCTGACGTGGTTATTCACAACAAAAAGATCTGTTCTTTTTATATTTTGGGTAAAAATATTACCGATAAAGCCTATCAAAATCATCTCAGCCGGTTGAAGTATGCAGGAATAAATTATCTTACTGATCGGCGCGGAGTATATAATATGGGGCGAACAATAGATTTTAAATTAATATTTCCACTCTCATTCCATACAGACTCTATTTAGACACTTTACAATTTAAATTTTAACTTTTTAATCAGCAAAATATTTGGCATATTTGTGTTACGATAATTGAAAAAGTAACACTGTTATCATTGTAACACTAAGAAAGCAGATGTTGCAGGCGGTGATTCTTAATTTAAATAGTGACACATGCAGAATTCCGGAATATTTTCTATTAAAAAGTGTTTGTTTCTTTTGTTGTGGCTGGGTATCAGTATACCAGCCTTAACAAAACCTTTGCCTGTTGATAAGCAACAGCGTATTATCATTGATACAGATTGTGCAATTGATGATATGCGTGCCATCAGTCTCATATTGTCACGTCCTGAAATTATAGTAGAGGGCATTACAGTATCAGACGGTACGCTGGATCCTGAGACTGGTGCCGGTAAAGTACGTGCTTTGTTGCATGCTTTTGGCCGGGATACCATACCCGTGGGTTGCGGGAAAAAATTGCCGGGTATAAATCCTCCCTGGCGAAAAATGAACAGCACAATAACCTGGGGTACCCCTGATATCAGGGAGACTGATACACCTGATGCCGTTCAGTTGATGAGTATGTTGCTGAAAGCATCAAGTGAGCCGGTTACCCTGGTTTGCCTTGGCCCTTTAACTTCTCCAGCAGGCTTAATTAAAGCGTATCCGGATCTGTTAAACAGCATACAACGTATTATCTGGTACAATGAGTCGGTAGATCCTTTCAATGGCTTTAATTATCAATGCGATAAAACAGCAGTAAATGAGGTTTTTAACACAAAAAAGCGCATTGATGTGGTCTCAGGACTGCATTACAGCAGGATGAAATTTGACACGGCTTTATTTAGCATTTGCCACCAGTCATCTACCCTGCTTGCCAAAGTTCTTTATATGGCCATGAGTGAATCACCGGTATATGACAGTCTTCTGACTGGTCATTTCAGGTTGAATGACGACCTGGTAGCCATCTATCTGACCAATCCTGAACTTTTTGATATGGAACCAGATAAGAGTAAGATCTGGGCACGGATCAATGTAGCATATGACCGGAAAGCTATACCCGAGGTATTGTCTGATATGATTGAAGGAAGCTATTTTCCGGGACATAACAATATTGTGTTTTCGCGTTTTCCTGATGATCCTGTTAATTTCACCTATGATGTAAGACAGATTCTTAAACCTGCCCTTCAAAGATACGGCGAAGAAGAATGGAAAGCCTGCATAATGACTGACGAGTTTCATGGTCATCTCGGGGTGTATAGTATTGTTGGGGCAAAAATGGGAATCAAAGCCAGGAAAATTTTCGGAGTAGGACCCGATCAGTTAGAAGTTATAAGCTTTGCAGGCATCAAACCTCCCTACAGTTGCCTGAATGATGGCATCCAGGTAAGCACCGGAGCCACACTCGGGCAGGGAACGATTAGTGTTGTAAAAGACAGTACAACCAGTCCTTCCGCTATTTTTAGTTACAAAGGAAAATCTTTAAAATTAACACTGAAACCTGAATATCATCAACAGGTAGAAAAGGATATCCGCGAGGGAATCGTGAAATTTGGACTGATGGATGACGGTTACTGGAAGCTGGTAAGGCGCAATGCGCTGAAATACTGGTTAAACTGGGACCGGGATTCAATTTTTGAAATTGAAGAGATCACTACTCCTGTAAATAATTAATAAAAAGACTATGCATATTCCAGATGGCTATCTGAGTCCCCAGACGTATGTTCCGTTTTATGCTGTATTCATTGTTATGGCCTCAACCGCGGTTAAAAAGGTGAAAAGGCAGTTATCGGCCAGGATTATACCATTTTTAGGCATGGCTGCTGCATTTTCTTTTCTGATTATGATGTTTAATATCCCGATTCCCGGAGGTACCACCGGTCATGCCGTGGGAGCAGCTGTAATTGCATTGATTTTTGGTCCCTGGATAGCTTCTGTTGCTGTATCTGTTGCAATTATTATTCAGGCTTTTGTATTTGGTGATGGTGGTATTACTGCGCTGGGTGCAAACTGTATTAATATTGCTTTTGTCATGTCTTTCACTGCATGGGGAGTTTACAAACTGGTAGCAGGAAAGAGCCGCAATTATGCAAGAATAAATATCGCGGCTTTCCTTTCAGGTTACATCAGTTTAACCATTGCTGCAGTATTGACTGCTGTTGAGCTTGGCATACAGCCCCTTATTGCGGCTTCCGCAGATGGTACCCCATTGTATGCCCCCTATCCGCTTAAAATAGCAATTCCGGCCATGGCCCTGGAGCACTTATTGCTGTTTGGAATTGTAGAAGGATTGGTGACTCTGTTTGTTTTCAGGTATTTTTATGCAAATCAGGAGGATCTTGTGTACGTTTTGAAATGAGTGTATACCACATGAATAAAATGAAAAGAAAAATATTGATTGCTTTGCTTGCAATGATATTGCTGGTACCTGCTGGTTTGTTTCTGCCTGAACTCTTTCATTCCGGGGATGCCTGGGGGGAATGGTCAACTTCAACTGTTGAAAAGAAACTGGGTTATGTACCGGAGGGAATGAGTAAAGAAGCCAGTAAATGGAAGGCTCCGCTTCCTGATTACAATAATATTTCAACTGAAAACAGCCCCGTACATGATTATGTTTGGTATATTTTATCTGGTGTTGCGGGGAGCTTGCTAATTGCCGGTGGCACTTACTGGCTTTACCTGTATTATAAAAAAAATGAGTGAATTTTTGCCCGAATTCCTGAGAGAAAATCAACACTATACGCTTGAGCAGTCTGACAAGGTGTACAAGCCTTCTTTTATTGACAGGACACTTGCCGGTACTGCAGGATTTGTTCAGGCAGGATATGAACAGTATTTTACCGCTGTAAAGCCTGGATATTTTCAAAAAATATCACCACAAGCCAAATTGATAGCGTTATTGGTAAATATTGTTTTACTGGGTTTGATACAGGAAATTACTTTTCAGGTGGTCTTCGCGATATTACTAGCGTGTTGTTATTTAATATCAGGCATCCAACCGGGCTGGATATATAAACGAATTGGTTTGCTTGCTCTGTTTTTTGGATTTTTTATATCTATTCCTGCTGCTCTTAATCTGGTGAATCCGGGAAAAGTTGTTATTCCGGTTTTTAAACTGGATCATGCCTGTCATTGGTGGATTTATTCCATTCCGGAAGTGACAGGCTTCACTAAAGAAGGTCTTTTCATGGTTGCCAGGTTTACGCTAAAAGTGGCAAACTCTGTTGCCCTTGTTTTACTTATTATGTATACAACACCATTTTATAAAATCATAAAAGCACTACGTGTTTTTAAAGTCCCGGATTTATTCCTGATGGTGATTATGCTGACACATAAGTTTATATTTATTCTTTCGAAAACAGCAACTGATACTTTCATGGCAATGAAATCCAGATGGTGGGATAATAAAGTTCCAACAGGCAGAAAAAAACTGGTGGGAGGACGGATAGGCTATATATTCAGAAGATCCTGGAAAAGATATGAAGAGGTATATAAAGCCATGGTTTCAAGAGGATTTTCCGGGGAGATGCAACTATGTTATGAATCAAAAATAAACAACAGGGATTATTTGTTTGTTGCACTGGGATCGATTCCCGGTATGTTCTATTTGTTTTACAGGTTATTATGAATGAAGTATACAGGTTAGAAGATATTACGGTACAATACCGCAAACAGCAAGATGCGCTTTCCCAGGTTGCTCTTTCAGTTGGGGAAGGAGAGATGCTTTCTGTAATTGGCTCCAACGGAAGTGGAAAATCAAGTCTGTTGCATTTGATGAACGGATTGATTTTTCCGGATAAAGGGACTGTGTATTTTAAAAATGAAAGGATCGATCAGGAGACTCTTAAAAATAAATCCTTTAATCAGTGGTTTCGTCAACAGGTGGGGTATGTTTTTCAGGATCCCGACAGCCAGTTGTTTTGTCCGACTGTCTTTGATGAGTTACTGTTTGGCCCCCTGCAAATGGGGATGAAAAAAGAGGCTGCTTATGCCAGGGTTGAAGAGGTAATGAAAATGTTACATATTGATTGCCTGCACGACCGTCCCTCCTACATGCTTTCAGGTGGTGAAAAGAAGAGAGTAGCAATCGGCTCAGTGCTTACCATGAACCCGGGTGTTCTCCTGCTTGATGAACCAATGAGCGGGCTCGATCCAAAAACCCGTTCCTACATGATTGAACTGATATTCCAGTTAAATGAGGCAGGCAAGACTATAATTATCACCACTCATCATCTTGAACTGGTTGATCATCTGAAATCACGTGTGGTTGTTTTATCGGAACAGCACAGAATAATGAAAAGTGGCTCTGCCGGCGAGATCCTGACTGATACAGATTTGCTCGTCAGAGCCAACTTAATTTATGAACAACCTCATCAGCACGGCGACATCAGGCACCGGCATTTGCCTGTTGGATTTCTCTCACACCGGCATGATTAATTCAGTCGTTCTAATTGTTTTTCAGGTTAAAAGCTAAGTTGATCTTCACTTACAAACCCGTCTTTGATTACTGTTTCCCGCATATTGCTTTTATCAACAGGTTTTGATCTGAGCAATAGAGCCGGAACATCTTTCTTACCGTTATTGATTGATGTGAGCTTGTAACCCAATGGTTCATTCTTTACCATTTTAACAGCAATATTTGCAGCTGTTTCGGCCAGTTCCGGGAAAGGTTTGTAAACTGTCATGGTTTGCTTCCCATCCAGTATATTCTGGCATCCTTTTAGTGAAGCATCCTGGCCGGTTATGAGTACATTCCATTCCGGATACTGCATATCTAGCGCCATTACAGCACCAGCGGCCAGCTCATCATTGGAGGCAATGATGGCATCCGGTTTAATACCATCATCCAGTAATTTCTGTAAAGCGTTAAAAGCTTCAATAGAGTTCCATGTTTCCAGATGTTTTTCAAATACAATTTTTATATCACCATTTTTTACTGCAGGATCCAGGATTTTTTCCTGGCCGTTCATCAGGAGTACTGAATTATAATCTGTCAGCGGACCACCCATAAGCACATAATTGCCTTTAGGCTTTTTTGCAATGGCATATTCTGCCATCTGTTTTCCAACAATTTCATTGTCAAAAGAAAGGTAGAAATCTACATCTGCATTCTTGATAATTCGATCGTATGCTATAACTTTTACACCAGCCTTGTGTGCCATCGGGATGATGGCGGCACACTTTTCAGCATCTGAAGGAAACACAATCAGAACATTGGCGCCGGAATCAATAAGTTCACGGGCTTGTTTGATCTGCTGATCAGAATTACCATTGGCAAAACGAACCATCAAATGTGCACCGTATTTTTCAGCAGCTTTCTGCAATATTGCTGGTTCCTGACTAAAGCGGTCAGCTGAAAAATCTCCCACACTAAAACCTATAGTTATGGGTGTCTGAGCCAGGGCAAGGATACCTGCAGACAGAATAAGTAGTGATAACAATAATTTTTTCATAGCGTTGGTTTTGTAGTAGTTTGTTTTTTGTTACAAAAGCTTGCTATCTTATAAACTAAAAAAGCTTCAATCATAAGAGCGTATTATTTAAACATAATTAAATACTAATTAGTTACGTATAAACCGGATATTTTGAGCAAAGTATCCTTTTTAGAAACAGAGTGAACTGAAAAATACATTCTTCGGTATGACAATTTGATTTTTTGGTAATAAATATGCTAACTGGAATAGGTGTTTCCTCTCTTTTTTCTTAAAACATTATTGTAATCCAGGTAATAAAGGACTTTCAAAGAGATTGAATTGATTTGATTTGCGTGCCAGATGTGGTGCAGGTTATCGAAGTAATCACTGATAATAATATCCTGGTTATCATATATAGCATTTTTCCATGCTATTGTTAACTCAGATCCGGGCGCAAATACCCATCTGTAAACCATGTCAACGTTAAATGCGTTATAATTTTCATTTTTGTTTTCATGGTATAATTCATCAATCAATAATTCCCCGTTATTTTGCAATTGATAGTATTCTTTATTGAAAGCATCTGACCAGTAATGACGTAGTCTGAATTTTATGCCTGCTTTGTTATTGAAAACATATTGTAGCTGCAGAATATTCTCAAAATAGTCCACATTTCTTCTTGCAAAAAAGACAGCATCCTCGTTTTCTGAAATAACAACAAATCCACGGTCATTATATTCATTCATAAAACTCAATCCGTAATTAAGCTGTAAACGTTGACCGATTCTGAAATTTATTGAGGCATCACCACCATGCCCGGTATGATCAGTTGAAGGCTGAATCCCTCTTCTGTAAAAACCATAAAAGTTGATTGGTTTCCGCTGGTCGGTTTGAATACTTATATCTGTATACACAATATAGGACTCTTTGTAGTAAAATTTTTTTGATCGTGCTTCAAAGTAATCATGTTTTAATGTTTCTATGCCTCCATTAAGCGAAATGGAATAATTATTTTTAAAAAGTATATAAGTTGATAAAGCACCTTCACTATCGAAAAAATCATTCGGATAATACATACGATTATAGTCCCACCAAAGTGTTGTGCGCCATTCCCTGTAAAATGTATGTGGTTCAAGCTCCATATAAGTGATGTAAGTACTGGTTGTAATAGTATTATTTCGTCTCAGATATCCCAGGTCATTGGGATTATAATCATCAGAGAATATATGTTCCCATAAACCAAACTGAAGTTTGCCACTGTTTTTATCAATGCCGGTCTGAACAAAATATCCAGTTTCAGGTGAATCATTTCTACAATCACTTATTCCTCCTTTTCCGCTTATTGCAAATGTTTTGGCTTTGTTTCTTATTTGAAATTCAGTAGCAGTAACATTGGCATAAAAGGGATCACCGGACATGGCCATATTTGCATTTATCAGGCTGATATAAGAATTGTTTTTAAGTGACTGATCAATCACCACAACATTATAATTTGTAAATGGCTGTACTTCAATTTTTCTTTTTTCTGATGTCAAAGTATCCTTAACAGTTGCATACGAAGGCGACGACATGGCATTCAACAACCCCAGTCCAAGCCCTTTTTCTGTCCTGCCCGAAATTTTGGTGGCATTCAGCAGGCGTGTTTCAGTAGGCGTTTCTTCTATTTCCTCATGATCTCTGAGGGCTTCTTGTGCCCGTTCAGTACATTTTGGTGGTCCGCCTATTCTTCGTGAATAGAAAATATCTGCACGCTGAAAAAGCTCTACGCCTTCTGTAAAAAACTGCCTTTGTTCATCATAATATAATTCATATGGAGAAAGGTTCAACTGCTTATTATCCGACTGTATCTGACCGAAGTCAGGAATAAGCATCATATCCAGGGTGAAACTTTCACTGATTCCGTATTTCACATCCATTCCTCCTTTGTAAAGGATATTCCGGGTATTTGATTCATCTTCCGACTGATAATATACTGCTGCATAGGGACTAAATGAAAGTCGAACAGGTGGTTTAATGTTGCTGATTCCGGTCAGTTCTCCTTCCTGGTGAATAAATCCGGATACCTTTCTGTCTATGAAATTCCAGGAGTTATTGGAATTATACCTTCTGATCCTCCTGAACATATTTACTCCCCATGAATGATGCTCTTTATCCGGAAACCTGAGTGCTGAATATGGAATTCGCATTTCAACAGTCCATCCATCACTGGTTATGCGCGTACTGCTTTCCCAAACTGCATTCCATGTTCCGTTTTCATAATCGTACTCACGCTTCACAGCCTTCAAATCTGTTTGTACCCCGGCAGGTGTTATGAAAAAGCCATAAGCCAGTTGTCCTTCATTATAAGGATCAAAATAGACACCGAAATAATCAGACATCCCAATGTTATCCCTTTCCGAAAGAAAGTTAAAGATACTGTCTGGTGCACTGTCATACAGCATTGCCCCGATATATATTGCAGTTTGGTCGTAAAAGAAATATACTTCCGAAGGCTGGAATGAGGGTTGACCATTGTGAGGTTCAAGTTGAACAAAATTTGTGGCAGGTTCGGCATCCTGATAAACTGTTTCGTCCAGGACACCGTCAATCTTTAGCGGAGAGAAGATAGATATCGCGTTTACGCTCTTTTTTATTTGTGCTTTCAGTGATTGAACTGAAAACAAAACAATAATAAATAACAGAACCCTCATGATGGCTAATTTTACTGTTCAACCCCGGGTGTTTAGTTTTTTTAGAGTAAATGCCTCTTATAATGAAATGAGTTGATCATTATCTCTTTTGTGCAAGTTATGAAAAAATCATACAAATTGTATAAGATATTTATTTATATATAGTTATGTAGCCATATGCATAGTGGTATAGTAAAAAAATAAATATATTGATCGCTATGGATTTGTCAAGGTGTTGTTAAAATTAACTACTGAAATAATATCCCGATATAATAATGCTATTTTTGCATTCTGTTCGATAATTCTCGTTTTCTGAAAGAATGTTAAATATTTTTAGTTTGGAAATCATACAAAATTTTTGATCAATTCGACAATATGAAAAAAACTTTACGCTCCCTTTTATTATTGATACTTTTGCCTTTACTTTTAATTAGCTGGGGAAGAGATGGTCATCGGGTAATTAACACAAAAGCATCTTTATCCTTTCCTGCTGAAATGAGTCTGTTTACTTTCTGGACCCAAACACTGGCGGATCATGCTTCTGATGCAGACGACCGCAAGAGCTGGGATTCATACGAAGGACCCAAACATTATATTGATATAGATAATTATGCTCAGTTTGTTGAAAAAGGTAATATTCCTGAGAACCTGGATTCAGCAATTAAAGAGTATGGACGTGAATTTGTTTATGATCAGGGCATTTTGCCGTGGGCTACAATCACAACTTACGATACCCTTGTTAATTGTTTCAAAAGAAAGGACTGGAGCAAAGCAGTGCTTGTTGCATCAGATTTGGGGCATTATGTTGCCGATGGCCATATGCCAATGCACATTACGAGCAATTACGATGGACAACTAACCGGGAATAAAGGTATTCATTCACGTTATGAATCTTACATGATCAAAGAATATGTGAATGAAATAAATTATGATGGTGACAGTGTCAGCAAGATTGAGGATGTGAGCCGGTATGTATTTTCATACATTTATCATAATCATTCGCTTGTAGATTCAGTGCTGGAGGCCGATAATTATGCCAAATCCGTAAATTCCAACACTTATTCGAGTGAGTATAAGGCTGTACTCTGGGATAAGACCAAAGGATTTACTATTCAACTTTTCAAAGACGCTTCTCATTCGCTTGCTGAACTAATGTATTCAGCCTGGGCAGAAGCAGGCAAACCAGATACTTCTACTACTGTTACTTCAATAGATGAAAATATCATTTCCAATTTTCAGTTGTATCAAAATTATCCAAATCCTTTTAAAGGAAACACAACAATTCACTTTAGAATCAATAATACATCAAACATATCATTATTGGTTACGGATATAAATGGTGCTGTAATTTCTCAATTGATAAACAACAAAAGAGTTGGGAGAGGAGATCATACAATTACCTGGAATGCCGGGGATAATGCTCCAGGTATATATTATCTGATCCTCAGGCAAAATAAAGGGGAGGAAGTCAGAAAAGTGGTGGTGCTGGAATAACCACTCCTTTTTGCCTTCTTAAACTTAAAATGTGAAAAACAGGTAATCAATCTTTTACACAGCGGAATCCGAGATGGCTCATGCCGGTATCAGGAGTGTTTTTCATTCGTCTGGCTACCCGGTAACCTGAGCAATAAGCATCATTACAAAGAAAAGATCCTCCGCGTATTACTTTTTTTTGTGCATTGGGTTCGTCCGGATCATAACTTTTTGCCGGCCCCTTTGGATTGGATACTCCTTTTTTATCCAGGGTTTTGTAATAGTTGTAATTGTACCAGTCAGCACACCATTCCCATACATTACCAGCCATGTCATAAAGTCCATATCCATTTGGATGATAAGTAGCTACCGGAGCCAAACCATAAAATCCGTCTCGTTCACTGTTATAATCAGGGAAATGACCTTCCCATGAATTGGCCTTTGGATTTCCCTGGTTTATACCTTCATTGCCCCAGGGATAAATTTTCTTTTTCAGGCCACCTCTTGCAGCCCATTCCCATTCAGCTTCGGTTGGTAAACGTTTTCCGGCCCATTTTGCATAGGCTACAGCATCATACCAGGAAACTTGTGTGACAGGGTAATCATCCTTTCCGTCAATATTACTCTCCGGACCTTGTGGATGACGCCAGTCTGCTCCCTTCTTCCATTCCCACCATTGCGAATAATCATTCAGATTAACGGGATGGTCAGTGGGTTTAAATACAAGCGAGGCTGCGACCAACACACTATCTGGTGGCTTTGGTGTACCTGGCGGGAGGTCCTTTTTTAATTCATTCCATTCCGGCTTTTGCTCTGCAGTAGTAATGTAACCGGTGGCCTGTACAAATTTACTGAATTCTGCATTGGTAACTTCTCTGCTGTCCATCCAAAAACCGTCCACTGTTACCTTGTGTTTAGGATACTCATCAGGGGCAGCCTGACTGTTATCACCCCCCATCATGAAAGTTCCCCCGGGAACCCATAACATACCTTTGTGCAGTGTATTCGTTTTTGAATCTGTGCTTTTTGTGGTATCCTGATTGTTTGATGCTATTGGTTTAGTTGACTGACTCTCATTATTTTGCTGAACAGGCAGTTTTTCAACGGGAAAGGACTTGCCCTGTATTTTTTCCTGATCTGGGTCCCTTTTTGATGATGAGTTATTACAACTATTGCAAAAGATGGGAATTAATATTAAAAAAAATCCGGGAACAGAGGGTAAGAATCCTTTAAACATGATGTTTTTTTTAGAGATACAGGTAGAAAATAAAAAAGTTAATATTTCCAAAATTATTTGACTTTCACAGAAATATAGTATTATTTTACTGTTTTATAAGAAACAATTGAATATATAATGTGACTAACAGGCAAATCCAATATCGCTAAAATATGAAGTTTAAAGGAAAATACCTTTTATTATCTATACCATTTATGATTTTTTCATCCTGTATCTATGAAACAAAAGATTATAATACTGAGGAACAGGATGATAAAGAAGGGAAAAATATAGAAAAGGAATGGTTCTCTCCGAGTAAAGAAACCCAGAGAAAGGAAGATCAATTTTATACCCGTCTCAGTGTTCCCTATAAAAATTATCGACTTGCAAGAATTGATCTTCAAATGCAGGCAGGAGAATTTTATATTTCTGGAGGAACTCAAAATCTGGTGGATGCAGAATATACTTACATGTCAAAAAATCATGCTCCTGATTTACGTTATGATGTAGTTGACGACGGCGTTGTAATACATTCCAAAATGCCTGAAGTTGACCTGTCCAATATCCATTTTAATGACAAAGAATCGGATAAATGTGAAATTACACTGAACAGAAAAACTGTAACTGATTTGAGTGTGAAATTTGGTGCCGGTGAAGGAAATTTTGATTTAACCGGGATAGCCCTCCGAAAGGTTAAATTTGAAATGGGTGCCGGAGAATTTAACATTAAAATTTCAGATGTTCCGCTGCAAATTTTTGATCTTTCAGCAGGAGTTGGAGAGGCAACTGTGGATTTCAGAGGAGACTGGAAACAGAACCTGAAAGCCAGTTTTAAATGTGGTATTGGTGAATTGAGAATTAAGATTCCCCATGATGTAAATGTGAGTGTGGAATTAAACGGACTACTGGGAAGCATTGATGCGCCTTCTTTTTCACGGCATAGCAGAAGAGAATTGTCGTATCACGGAGGAGACGGATTTCCTGAAATTAAAATGTATATTCAGGGCGGACTGGGAAATATTGAATTAACGGTAGATTAAACAATTTTATTTCAAACAGGTAGTTTTAATAATATGTCATCAGAAATAACATTAACAAAGAGAAACAAGATAGTATTGCTATGGAAGAGTGGCATGATGATATTGCTGTTTATATTGGCTTTTGGTATAAATACTGGTGCTCAATCAATTGTTATTACGGGTATTGCCATAAACAGTGAGGATTCAACTCTGGTAGAGGCTGCGCATGTTTATACCAAACCAGGCGACAGAGCTACTATTACGGATGAAAGTGGAATGTTTACTCTTCGCGTGGGCCTTCAAGATACATTACATGTTAAAGCCCTCGGGTATTATGATGCCGTAATTTATCCGGTGAGACAACAATTGGCTGCAGGTGATTTTTTACCGGTACACCTAAAGCCCCGTACCTACGCAATTCGTGAAGTGACAATTTTACCTTACCGGAGCTATGCACAGTTTAAGGCGGCTTTCAAAAATCATCCCATTTCCGATGAAAACGTTCCTGTACCCCTTGATATGCCGGAAATTGCAGCCGGGCCGGGCATGCAGAATAGTGGCTTTGGGATCACATTCAGCCCCATTTCCATGCTTTATAACCAGTTTAGTAAAGAAGGGAAGGAATTACGAAAATATGCTCTTGTTGTTGAACAGCAGCGAATAAATGACCAGGTTGCAAAAAAGTATAATGTGAAGATCGTTAAAAGAGTGACTGGTATCGAATCAGAAAAAGACGCTTATGATTTTATGGATTATTGTAATCTAAGTGATAGGGTTATATTGAAATCAAATGATTATGAAATATTGCTGGCAATTAAAGAATGTTTTAAGGCATATCAACAGGAAAAAGGGGAGGGTTGATCAATAATTTTTTAAAATATATTCCATTTTGTATTATTTTTTCAAGTCTTTCATAAATTCTTCGATATTGTTCAGCAATTTTTCAATTAATAACTTCCTGGCTTCATGGCTCGCCCAGGCCACATGAGGTGTCATAATCAGTCTTTCCTTATTTTTCACTTTGAGCAAGGGATTGTCTTTTTTTATTGGTTCCGATGTAAACACATCAACGCCTGCTCCGGCTATTATTTCATTGTCCAGTGTATCTGCCAGATCCTGTTCATTGACTATACCACCCCGGCCCACATTAATCAGAATGGCCGTCCTTTTCATCAAATTTAGTTTCGTGGCATCTATCAGATTATTTGTGTTATTGTTCAGCGGGGCATGTATGGAAATGATATCCGATGATTGAAGCAATTCATCAAGATCCAGGCATTCAAAACCTGCGTTTTTGTTTCTTCCTGATGTTGAATAATATGCCACTTTACTTCCAAACGAACTGGCAATTTCTGCCACTTTTTTGCCAATAGCGCCCATTCCGATAATTCCTGTTTGCATATTACCCAGTTCATGGAAAGATCGTCCATAATTGGTAAATATTTCACTTTCAGCGTATGTTCCGGATTTAACATAATTGTCAAAATAGGGCAGGTGATTTAGCAGGTAGAAAATCATGGCAAAGGTCATTTGTGTGACGCTGGCAGTGGAATATCCTGCTACGTTTTTGACGGTTATATTTTTTTTTGCAGCATATTCAAGATCAATATTATTCATACCTGTAGCAGAAATGCAGATTAGTTTCAGCTCCGGACAGGCATTCATTACCTCCCGGTCAATTATCACTTTATTGGTAACTATAATCTCATTTCCGCTGATTCTCTCTACCCTTTCATCAGGGGCAGTATTGTTGTAAATTTTAGTATTTCCGAACTTTTTAAACCCGTTAAGATCAGTATCTCCCAGTGTGGCAGCATCAAGAATTGCAATATTCATTGATTTTGGTTTTTTAAGATTTTAAATATATATTGCTTTCTCCGGCTGTTAAGCAGAAAAATCAATTATAATACAAATGTAATCTAAATATGTTTGTGGTGGCTGTTCTGAAAGTTGTCAATCAACAGTTGGCTAATGGAATTTTTTTTTCCCAGCTGGAAAGTATGAAATGCAATTTTGGCTGCTTCTTCCAGTACCTGAATGTGCTGTACTGCGGCATGTGGATTTCTTCCCCAGGCGAAAGGACCGTAATTTCTGACCAGCGTTCCCGGAATGCATAGTGGGTCAATGCCATTGTGACTCTCCAGGATGGTTTTGGCAATGTTACTTTCAAAATTCTGAGTAAGTTCTTCATTGGTTAATGCTCTGGTACAGGGAATTTCGCCATTGAATAGCGAAGCATGTATACTGCCCAGGGCAGGGATGGGTTTTTCTGCCTGGGCCCAGGTGGTGGCCCACTCAGAATGCGTGTGTACTATTGATCCAATATTTGTGAAATGCTTATATAATTCAAGATGGATGAGAATATCAGATGAAGGATTTTCTCCTCCCATGATCACGCGTCCGTCCAGATCCACTATGATCATATCTTCGGGACGCATGGCCGCGTAGTCTATGCCAACCGGTTTGGTTACAACAAGTCGTTGAATACGATCGATCCCGCTAACATTACCCCACGAAAAATTAATGAGTCCGTGCCGGATTAGTTCCAGATTTGCCTCGTAGACTTTTTGTTTTAATCCTTCAAGCATAACAACTGCAGCTTTTTGTGCTTACGGTTTGTGCATATTATTAAATAACTGCACTATTAGTAACGAAAAGTTGAAAACAATATTTAAAAGATAACAATAATTATTTTCAGATATAAATATAATTTATACGTATATTTTATTTACGACCTTTAATATGATTTGTTTGCACTGATTGATTAAAGCTGTATTTTCACTGACAAAAAGTAATAAAATGGTGTTAAGTGGAATAAGCTCTTTCAATAATCAGTTTCAAAGATATTCATGTTTAATTATATCCTGATTAGTGTCGCACAAAAATAAATGCCGGCCATTCTAATTAATGGCCGGCATATTAGTCTTTTATTCAGCAATAATTCTTACCAGAAAACTATATATAGTGACATGATAATCAGAACAATACCTATTGCTCCGATATTAAATACAGTACCTGTTTTGAAAATTGAAACATCAATATCAAATGATTTTTTATCTACCATTTCAAGTTTAATGTTCCATATAAAAATAAGTCCCAGCATGATCAAACCTGTACCCATCATAAATATGGCTTCAAATCCCAGGTATGCCAGTGGTCCTGAGAGAAAAATGCCAAGAATAATGAATATTGCGCCAATAGCCACAGAGACTGAGCCCATTCTAACAATATGGCGTGTTGTTTTGGTGGATACCAGTTCTGTTTTGATTTTATTTTTCTTATCCAGGAAGCTGACAAGGGAAGCAACAAAACAGAGAATGATAAATACATAACCCATTCGAAGTATGAATGGCGATTCGGGTAATGCGACTTTAAAGAGAATTCCTAATGGAATTGTAACAATAGCTGTCCATAGTGCTGCTTTTGATGTGGCTTGCTTCCAGAAAAGTCCGATAAAGAATACAACAACAAGACCCGGATAAATAAAACCGGTGTATTCTTGTATGTACTGGAATGCCTGATCCAGCACTCTCAGCTGCGGAGCAACTATTACTGCAATAAGGAGTGCAATAAAAGCTGTTAATCTCCCCACTCTTACCTGCTGACGGTTGTTTGCGTTTTTATTGAAATATACCTTATAGATATCCATGGTAAAGATAGTGGAGGTACTGTTGATCATTGAGGCCAGTGATGATACAATTGCAGCTACCAGTGCAGCAAAAGCGAGTCCCCTGATGCCGATGGGCACAAAGTTTTTCAGCAACCATGGATAAGCTTCATCTGACTTTGTAATATGTCCTATTTCAGATAATGGACTCCCTACCATTTGAGCCAGTTCTGCCGGCGTATGATTATGTATCAGAACATAGGCAGTAATTCCGGGAATTACTACCAGCAGCGGGATCAAAATCTTGAGATAAGCACCAAAGAGCAATCCTCTCTTGGCTTCTTTAAGGTTTTTAGCAGCAAGACCTTTCTGAATAATATACTGGTTGAAGCCCCAGTATCCGAGATTGGTGAGCCACATAGCTCCCAGGATTACAGCCAGGCCGGGCAAATCAAGAAAAGCATCTTTTGTTCCGGTTAACCCGTCCGGTACCATAATACTTCCCTTTGGAATAATCATATGAAAATGATCACGTGCATCATGAAATATTTCAGTAAATCCTTTGATAATACCATGATCGCCGCCTACGGCGTTTAAAGCCATAAAAGTGGTTACCAAACCACCGCCAATAAGAAAGATTACCTGCAAAACATCAGTCCAGGCTACAGCTTTCAATCCTCCTGAAATTGAATATACCCCTGCAACAGCAGCTAATCCGATGATACCCCATATAAGAGGAATACCCAGGATATTTTGCATGGCAAGTGCACCCAGATAGGTAACTGATGTGAGGTTTACGAAAACATATACCAATAACCAGAAAACAGCAAATGCAGTAGATACACCTTTATTGAACCGCTGTTCCAAAAATTGGGGCATGGTGTATATTTTTTTCTCCAAAAAAACAGGAAGAAAATACTTTGCAACCAGGATAAGCACAACAGCTGCAATCCATTCGTAGGCTGCAATTCCCAGGCCTATGGCATACCCAGAACCGGACATGCCAATGAATTGCTCAGCGGAGATGTTGGCTGCAATTAAAGAGGCTCCGATTGCCCACCATTTAAGTGACCGGTCGGCAAGAAAATAATCCTGCGCGGTCTTCTCTGTTCCCTTTTTTGTGCGTGATACAAGTAATCCAACCGTAACAATCAGAAGGATATACCCTATAAATACCACATAGTCCAAGGTATCAAATGTACTGTTCATAAAAATAATTTTTCTTTAATTAATAATTTGAATTTTAATAGTGATTTTGTGTAAATGTTTTATAAACTATGTATTTTTTAAATTTAATTTTTGACCAAAATAAAACGAAAATTATTTATAAAAACATGTAATAGATTAAAATGAAATATTTTTATTCTATAAATGGAATATTTTTATTCTAATTTCATTGTTTAAAAATAATAAAAATAAGTGTACGATATACATTTTTTAATTATTCTTTAGCTCTTTCATTGAAAGCTGAATTCTTTTTCTTGCAATATCAACATCCAGCACTTTTACTTTAACATGTTGATGCAGCTTAACAACTTCATTAGGATCAGACACAAACCGGTTTGCCAACTGCGAAACATGTACAAGCCCATCCTGTTTCACCCCAATATCAACAAATGCACCAAAATTAGTGATATTGGTGACTATTCCGGGCAATTCCATTCCGGCTTTTACGTCTTCAACTTTGCGTATGTTTGGATCAAATGTAAAAACTTTAATTGTACTTCTTGGATCCCTGCCAGGTTTGGCAAGCTCCTGTATGATATCTTTTAAAGTTGGTAAACCAGTGGTCGGTGTTACATATTTTTGTATATCAATTTTGTTTCTGAGTGCATCATTTTTTAACAGTTCGTAAACAGGGATATTCAGGTCTTTAGCCATTTGTTCCACCACATGATAACTTTCAGGATGTACCGCGCTATTGTCAAGTGGGTTTTGAGGATTATTTATTCTTAAAAAACCTGCACATTGTTCAAAGGCTTTATCTCCCATTCTGGGAACTTTCTTTAGTTTATCCCTCGAAGTGAAATCGCCATTTTCGCGTCTGTAGTCAACAATATTTTGTGCCAGAGTCGGACCAAGCCCGGAAACATAGGTGAGAATGTGTTTGCTTGCTGTATTTACATTTACTCCTACTTTATTTACGCAGCTTTCAACCACCTGGGTAAGACTGTTCTTTAGTTTTGTTTGATCTACATCATGCTGATACTGACCAACACCAATTGATTTAGGATCAATTTTAACCAGTTCGGCTAAAGGATCCATCAGGCGTCTGCCTATTGAAACTGCTCCTCTGACAGTAACATCGTACTCAGGAAATTCTTCCCTGGCCACGCTGGACGCAGAATAAACTGAAGCTCCACTCTCACTGACAACAAATACCAGTAATTCACGGTTGAATTTCAAACGACCAATGAAAGCCTCTGTTTCCCGTCCTGCTGTTCCGTTACCAATTGCAATTGCTTCAATTTTATAAGTTTCAACCAGTGAAGTGATTTTTTTTGCTGAAAGCTTAGTGTCTTGTTGGGGAGGATGAGGATAAATAGTTTCATTATGGATCAGATTTCCCTGACGATCAAGTACAACTACTTTGCAACCAGTACGAAATCCCGGATCAATAGCCAGTACATTTTTTTGCCCAAGAGGCGGAGCCAACAATAGCTGTCGCAGATTCTCTGCAAATACATGGATGGCTTCTTCATCTGCCCTTTCTTTGGTAATTGATTTAAACTCAGTTTCGAGTGAAGGGGCAAGCAGGCGCTTATAGGAGTCTTTTACAGAAATTCTAACCTGTTCAGATACATCATAATACCCTTTAACAAACTGGTCTTCGAGCAGCATGATTGCTTCTTCTCCCTCAGGAGCAACAGAAATTTTCAGAAAACCCTCTTCCTCGCCTCTTCGCATGGCAAGGTAACGGTGTGACGCGCATTTCTTTAAAGGTTCTGAAAATTCAAAATAATCCTTGTATTTTATTCCTTCTTCTTCCTTTCTTTTTGAAACTTTGGAACTTATCAGTGCTTTTTTCTGAAATAAATTTCTAATTGTATTTCTGGCTCTTTTATTTTCATTTATCCATTCAGCTATTATATCTCGTGCACCCTGAAGTGCCTCGTCTAAAGTTGCAACCTGATCTGTAATATATTCCCCGGCCCTGCTGTCAAGATTTAGTTCTTTTTGTTGCATGACGATCCTGGCAAGCGGTTCCAATCCCTTTTCTTTGGCGATGGATGCCCTTGTTTTCCTTTTAGGTTTATAGGGTAAATATAAATCTTCCAGGTCGTTCATACTTGTAGCCGACTCAATCTGTTCCTGAAGAAAAGGGGTAAGTTGGCCCTGCTCATCGATTGATTTAAGAATGGCTTCCCTGCGTTTGTCAAGGTCCTTTAACTTTTCAAAACGTTCATGGATGGCAGTAATTATTGTTTCATCCAGGCTACCGGTTACTTCTTTCCTGTATCTGCTGATGAACGGGATCGTAGCGCCTTCATTAAGGAGTTTTATGGTATTTGCAACCTGTATCTGCTTTATATTCAATTCATGGGTTATCAGCCCAATGTGGTCTTCTAACATTAAATATTACTTAAAATTATTATCTCAAAATTTCAAAGATAATTAAATTGAAATATTAGCTTGCATTTAAGTGTGGAATCTTAAATATATGATATGTCATTCTTTTAAAATGGCGTTATTAATGCATTATATATGAGGTCTGTTAAAAAATGAATGATATTTATAAGCTTAATAATTTTAAGTGAAAGATTTTGTAAGTGCTAAAACAACTGTTAAATCTTAGTTGGATGGAGATAAATTCATTTATCATCTTGTTAAATATATATGTAATATACAGTAAAAGAACACATTATAACAGTAATCCGAATTCAGGTATTAATTATGGTGATGCATATCACCAGTTTAAGGTATGATATATCACAATAATTTCAATGACTTTCGTTTAACAAGAGCGTATACCAAAATAAGTTCTTTGAGAATATTTTATACTTCCTTCATTATTTCAGGATTATGTAATATTGGAGTGGTAAGAAAATAAAGTTTTAGAGAAAAAACGAATGTCGGAATTTTTGTAATTCATAAATATTATTTTACCTTTCGATCAATTTTTCTTTTCAACCTTTTCTTTTTCTTGGATTTTAATTAAAAGGTTGTTTCTCAGGGCCCTGCTTTATGCAGGGCCTCTTGTTAGAAATGGTTTTTTTGTCAAAATCAGCATAATTTTTCTCTTTTTCTCCTCCAATTTCTTTTCTGTTTCAATTATCTAATTCTGAAAGATAGAGCATATGAGACTTGCAGTGATCAGGGTGACGGAGGTCATCATTAGAAAGTAAGTTATCTCATCAGATTGAAGTAAGTCATATCATTGATAATTATGTGCCAAAGGCTTTTCACTGCCGTATATTTGTATGTTCTAATTTGATAATAAAATGGCAGCAAGAGCAAAAATATCAGGTGGAAATAAAGAGGTACAATATGTTCTTGGAACCAGTTCTGTTTTGTTCATTGTAAATATTGGAATTTCTGAACAGGATCTTTTACAGTTGAACCAGGTTACTTCGGATGATCTACTTGGAAATGAGTCAGAGAGAAGCGAAAATGTTAAAAACAATCAAGCTTTCGAATATTATTTGAAAGGACTTGAGTTAGATCATCAGGAAAAATTTGCTGAGGCAGTTATTTTGTTTGATCAGGCAATAAAATTAAAACCTGATTTTGCTGAAGCATATGATCGACGTGGTGTTACAAGAACAAAAATGCTTCAATACGGATCAGCATTGAGAGACATCAGGCATGCAATAGACCTCAGGCCGGAGTTTGCTGATGCATATATTCACAGGGCAATTATTTGTTATTTCCTTCAGGAATACAGGCAGGCAATAAATAATTATTCAATGGCTATTGAGCTTGAACCAAATTACGGGAAAGCTTATTTTAACCGGGCTCTGGTGGAATTAATGATTGGAGAGAAAAAAAAGGCTCATAAAGATTTAATCATGGCATTAGATTTGAACTATACTGATGCTGATGAATTAATTACAAAATATTTTAGAAATTAAATTTTTTTTCATAGTTATAGGTTTTTGGTTAATAACGATTAGTTAGGTTTAGGTTTAGTTTAGGTTTATTTAGGTTTTAGTTTAGGGTTTAGTTTGACGGCCCCGGGTTTATTAGGTTTCCCGGGGCTTTTTTTTGTTTTAAAGTCGTGTAAGGTATCAAACACCAAAAATACACCCCATTAATAAAACCAAAGAATATTGATTTTTAAACTATAAGCTCTTTTTTTTGTTTAGTAGGTACATTTATTCACGGCTAATCCTATGTCCTATGAACAAAACAGTGAAAATTATTCTGGGAATTGTTATTGCAGCACTTATTATTATGCAATTCTTTCAACCGGATTTTAATGTTCAGAAAAGTGCATCAGCTGACAACTTATTTCACCAGAGAAATGTGCCGAATGATGTACAAACAGTCCTGAAAAAGGCTTGTTTCGATTGTCATTCCAACCAGACTGAACGCCCCTGGTATAGTTATGTGGCACCTGTTTCATATTTCCTTGCTTCTGATGTACATGAGGCCAGGGATCACATGAATTTTTCGGAATGGGGTACTTATTCAACTGTTGAGGCTCATGATAAAGCCAACCATATCTGCAAAATGGTCAAAGAAGGAAAGATGCCATTAAAGGCTTATACATTAATGCATAAGGAGGCAAGACTTTCTGACCGACAGGTTAAACTTCTTTGCAACTGGGTTGATTCTCTTTCTTTTAAATAAACACTCTTCCCTGTTTATAATTCAAATGCTCTATTGCCGTATGAATACTAAAACCAGTTATTGTGGTGTTTTATTGCTGCGAAAGGCTTTAATTACATCATCAATAAACTGGTTGTTTTTTTCCAGAATCTGCATTCGATCCTTATCCGTCTCAAACCATTCAATAGTGCGTTTTATCCCTTTATTAAAAGGAATCGCAGCTTTAAATTCCGGAACAAAGGTTTTGATCTTTGTGTTATCAAAAATCACGCTGTGTGTTTTGTCCCCCAGCAGATTGCCATATTGAAATTCATCAAACTGTGCAATAAAATCAGAGGGAATATATACCTTTTTGGTCTTAACACCTGCAGCTGCAGCAACTGCATCGTAAATCTGATCCCAGGTCAGAATCTCGTCTGAAGTGATGTGAAAACTATGACCGATTGCCTGTTGATGGCCCAACAATCCTGTGAAACCCAGGGCAAAATCATCTGCATGTGTAATTGTCCATAAGGAACTACCATCACCATGCACAATAACCTCTTTGCCTTTTTTCATTCTGTCAATGATGGTATAATCCTGCCAGCTGCCAATAGCCACCGGTATTACAGTATCGTAAGTCAGTGAAGGCCTTACAATGGTAATTGGAAAATCATTCTCGCGATAAAGCTTATTAAGCAATTCCTCGCATGCAATTTTATCACGTGAATATTGCCAGTAAGGATTCTTTAAAGGGGTCGATTCGGTTATAACCGGATGAGTTAGTGGTTTCTGATAGGCCGATGCGGAACTGATAAAAACATATTGATCGGTTTTGTCCTTAAACAATTCATAATCGCGCCTGATGTCCTCCGGTGTAAAAGCTATCCAGTTTACTACCACATCCCAGTGCTGATCTCCGATTATGGAAGCAACTTCATCCGGCTTGTTAATATCCGCCTTAATAAGTGCGGCATTTTGTATCATTACATTTCGTTCACCCCGGTTGAGTAAATAAAGATCAATCCCTTTTTCAATAGCAAAACGGCTTACAGGTGTACTGATATTTCCTGTCCCTCCAATAAAAAGTACCTTCATAAGATTTGTTTTTATCGGAAAGATACTAAATCACGTGAAAAATACAAATTATGGTTCAGGGATTGCATTATAATTAAATAAGCCGTTTTAAAATTAATTAATGTTTTGCTATATTTTAAAAGATAGGATTTTAACAATTTGTTCTGAAAAAAACGTTCTCTTCTGCTGAAGAAGAGAACGTTGAATATATATGGGTTAGCAAATATAAAGAACAATTATTTCTTCTGTCCCATGTCTTTAATTTTGATATTTTTAAACCATACATCATTACCATGGTCCTGAAGTGCAATATACCCATCACGGTATTTTCCAAATTTTGGAAAATCAGCGAACTTACTATGGGCAATCAGGCTGTTCCAGTCGGGAGTTCCTAAATGATATTCAAGTACAACTTCCCCGTTTTGTTTGTGTACGACGGTTCCCTGATACACCATTATTTCGACACTGTTCCATTCTCCGGCTGGTTTTGTGTTTTGCGGATCAGCAGGGATCAGATCGTATAATGATCCAGCTTGTCTGTTTCCGTTTTTACCAAGCATGGCATCTGGATGTCGCGCATTGTCAAGTATCTGCATCTCGGGTGCAGATTTCCAGATAGGCTCTCCGGCAATTTCTTTTCCGAGGTAAAAAATTCCGGAATTGCCACCTTCGGATATTTTCCAGTCCAGTCTCAGACGAAAATCCTTGTACTTTTTATTGTAGAGTATGTCACCACCTTTTCCGCCGGCTTCTCCCTGTCCCGATCCGATACATCTCAGTGTACCATCTTCAACTACCCATCCTGAATCAGGGAAGGCGGTTCTATTGTAACCACGCCAGCCATTAGTGGATTTTCCGTCAAAAAGTAATACCCATCCGTCTTCTTTTTCCTGGTTGCTTAATGTATTGTCTGCTGTTTCAGTCTGATCTTGCTGAACAGTTGTTTCTTCATCAGAAGCATTTTTGTTTTTATCCCCAGCTGACTGGAAGGAATTTAGGCCTATACTTCCGATAAAAAATAAGGCAATAGTGAAATAATTAGCAATGTTTTTTTTCATTGGTTTTTTATTTAAAGGGATTAATAATAGTTCAAAATTATACAGTTGGCATGTCAGGCAACATCCATGGGGCACGATAGGTGTGTTTTATGAGTTCCTTTGAAAACGCTTTTGCAGAGAATTCATCAGTCCATTTCTTGTTAAAGGTTGGGTGTCCGTTATGGATACTAAAACCATCCTCAAGAACGATTTTCATTCTGTCGGCATCCGAAATATTGCTGAATTCCATGTTTTCTCCGTCCCATTCAAGCTCTTTGTTAAGATTTTGAAGACGAACGGCCAGCACTCCCATTACAACCATTTCGTTAAAAGGACCTGCTTCACTGAACGGTGATGCAGATTCAACTCTGTTTTCAGGACTTTCCTTACAGGCACGGACCCAGTCCATTTCATGTGAGGTATCTACTCTTCTCAGATATTTGTCAACATTAGGTGTTCTACCTGATAATAACCATGGATCTTTTCCATAGCATCCGCAAATAAGCTTATCCTTTGTTCCGTGGAAGATCACTCCACCGCCTGAATTATTCATATCTTTTCCTGCTGGCCAGCCTTCTGGTTTCATGGGCTGAATACCTCCATCATACCATGTTACATCAACACCTGGCATATTCATTTTTTTTACCTTTTGTCTTTCCGGAAAAGTAAGTTTAACCGTCTGAGCATTCGGTGCACTTTCTGTCAGTAATAAAGTAGAACTTCCCTGTGCTTTTACGGGATAATTAAGTTTCAGTCCAACAAAAACAGGATGTAATATATGGCATGCCATATCTCCCAGTGCTCCTGTACCAAAGTCCCACCAGCCACGCCAGTTCCAGGGAGTATATATCTCATTGTATGGTCTCATTTCTGCTGGTCCTACGAACAGGTCCCAGTTTAGTGTTTCAGGCACCGGCATCCCCGTTTTAGGGCGTTCCAGACCCTGGGGCCATATAGGTCGGTCAGTAAAGGCTTCAAC
>Ga0102962_1000248_pt1 | contig 30118 bp, 28 predicted proteins | sample SalPonF2_C_D2_MG_FD_84519 | JGI IMG/M metagenome (GOLD analysis project Ga0102962, IMG submission 84519) | Salt pond soil microbial communities from South San Francisco under conditions of wetland restoration - Salt Pond MetaG SF2_C_D2_MG ...
CTAAAACGCTATCAATGCGTATCACTCGCATCCCTGACCGGTTCCCCGGCCCTCGACGCTTGTGGTGCCAACTTCTCGCCGCACTTGCGCCTGCGAAAAACCGCGTTTATGGACGGACACTAGCTAGCTCGACCGGAGCCAAGGTCCAGATGTTACCGTCGCGGACTATCAGCCGTTTCTTCGCTACTAACATAGCCCCCTCCACCGGATAGCGAGGCGATAAGAGCGCGGTGTAATGATCAGCATCCGGCACCGACTGGCGCCTCAGTTAGCGCAGGCGCGAGGACTCGTGCGTCTAGGTACAATGGTAGCGCTGGTCGTACGCGTCCAAAGCACCCTGCGGCCGACGACCTGCTGCGCGCCGGCGGAGGCATAACCGCAACCCCAAGCTGTCGATAAACCTTACAACGCAGCCGTACGCGCGGCAGTCGACATTCTAAATCACATACATCTTGTTGTTTATGTGGATCTTTTATAATTGGCCCGGGATTTGCATTTGCTTTTATCGACGGCGCATAAGCATGAGCCGCCCGTACTGACTTATACACCGGAGGGATATTGCAATGAACAGGATTCTCAAAGGGATCAGTCTTCGCCGTTTTTCGGCCCTGGCCGGTCTGGCTATGCTGAGCGTAGCGTCGATTGCAGCCGCCGGCCCGGTCCCGCCAGCGCCTCTGACGACCGGTCCCATATATATGCACTTCAGCGGTTACGAGTACTCGGGGGCTACGACCAGCTACGCCGACAACACTTGGGGTATTGGCAAAGTAGATTCCGTACTCACCGGTACCGTAGGCACACCGAATGAAACCATCAACCCGGGGGGTAGCACACTATTTTCGGAAAACCCAGGGGGCCACCTCTACTTCATGTTCTACGGCCTGACGAACAACGGTACATTCACCTGCGGTTCAAATACGTGCCTGAACAGCGCGGACGGCCATTTCGATCTATATTACAACACCAACAATCTTACTTTATCTTCGTTGACCACCGGTAATCGAACGGCCGCTGACGCGTTCACGGGGATCACCGACCAAGGCACACTTCTAGCGAGTTTCGACTTTGTGCCCGGCGTGGTCTCCGGTGACAACACGACCACCCTTTCGGGAACGGCGCCGGGATCCGTCATTTCCGGCAGCGCCAATCAGGGTAGTGCGACGTCTTACCTGGCGGTGAACACAGCGGCGGGCGGTGCGTGGGCCAGTGCGCTCAACAGCAACTTCTTCCTGTATAATACAAACGGAGACCCGTTGCCCGGGGCGGCGGATGTCTATAACAACACGACTTATTACAGCGATCCCAACGCAAGCACCACCGGGTTTAACTTGACATACAACGACCCGGCTACGGCAGCTTTCGTTCCTGAGCCATCATCGCTGCTGATATTCGGGGCCGGTTTGATCGTGCTCGGGTTCATGAGCCGGCGGCGGTTCTGCTAGAGAGGCTGATCGGCGGCCGATAAAGAAGCGCCGAACCAAGTCCCACAGATAGCCCCTGATTCGTCAGGGGCTATTCTTTAATTGGGATTAGCCCCCTTTTCAGATCCGTGCCTCGCGCGCCGTCCGCTTCAGCACTCTCCGCAGCGGGCTCGCCCCGCTTAACGGCCAAGCACTGGTAATTTCCACCGGAGCAATAGCCTGTTTGAGCGAAGAGGCAGCGTAACTGCAACAAGCGAAAGCCACGGTGGCCACGCCGTAGTTACACCAGTTGAGGGGGGCACTACCAAGGACGCCGGCACCATCTACATCAATAAACACTAACCTATTTGCGGTATGGCTCGTGGTACGCATCATGCCCACCATGCCGACAGGCCGTCGACGACTACTTACGCCCATAATTACGAGTCCATTCGCTGGATCGTACGCCCGTCACCACAGCATCCCGTATATTGCTAGAATGTGAAATCATCAAATGAATGAGTGACAAGTCGACGGAATCGGAGGTGCGGCTAGATATCAGCACCTAACTGTGCGAGCCCACTCAGCTACCTCTGCTGTCATTTTCACACTGCACACCGGTAAAACCGTCGAGTTTCGGCAGTACGCCACCAAACTAATGAAGGAAGTCACATTACATGGGACAGAAATGGGGATCGGTCTGTCGAATATGGCTAGCTGTGCTCCTAAGCTGGTTGCTGGGGCCCTGCCCGGCGTTCGCAGCACCGCCGCCGGCCCAGCGAGCGGGTCTCCAACTTGCTAGAAAGGTTTACAATCGGCCGGACGGCAAGAACAGCAGCCTGCGCATGACCATGACGCTGGTACAACCGGGCAGCGAGCCACGGGTTCGTCGCATGTTTGTCTATCGGCGCGACATGCATGGAGAGGGTGAGGAATCTCTTATTCGTTTCGTGTCGCCATCGGATATCGCAGGCATCGGCTTGCTTACCGTCGATCATCCCGGCGGGGAGACCGATCAGTGGATCTACCTGCCGGCCCTTGGTCGAGCGCGGCGCATCGCCTCTGACCGCAAGGGCGGTCGATTCGTCGGCTCCGATTTCTTCTACCAAGACTTGCGCAACCGCAAGGTATCCAAGGACCATCATCGACTCTTGGGCACACAGAAGCTCGACGGCGTTGAGTGTAAGGTGTTGCAGAGCGTACCGGTGAACCCAGACACGTCGGTGTACAGCAAGGTGGTAAGCTGGATTTATCCCACGGCGCTGATACCGCTCCGTGTAGACTTCTACGAATCGGGCCGGAACAAGCCTATAAAGCGCTTGACGGTGCATAAACTCCAAAAGATACAAGGCTATTGGACCGTCATGGAGAGCACCATGACCGACTTGCGCAGCGGGCATTACACCCGCCTGACGGTACAAAAGGCCGTGTATGATCAGAATCTCCCGGCGGATCTGTTCACTCGCAAGGTGTTAACCGACCCGACACGGGAGATGCCGTATCGACCCTGAGCGGGATAGGACGGAGGAGCCACAAATGTCTTTCCCCAGGAACCCGCTCGTATGGGGATTCTTGGTTCTTGTAGCGGCGCCGGCGCTAACGGAGCCGGCGCGCGCCGCGCCCACCTACCCGAATCCGGAGTCGGCTAATAGGCGTTCAGCCGCGCCCAGCGCGCAAACTGGCGCCGATTATTCGCCTCGGAAAGACGAACCAGTGGCACGCTTTAGCTTTCGCAACGCTCAAGCGGCCTCGCAAAAAGCCGACGCACTGCGCCGAAGCGGCTACCAGGTAACACAAAGAGCGACGAAGTTTACCTTGCGCCTGAAAAGAGTGCAGATTGGGCCTTATCCGACGATAGCAGACGTCAAGCGTATCGAAGCGCACTTGGAAAGCCATGGCATCGCAGCGTTCGTCGTCCACAATCCGCCAGCAAACGGCTATACGGTCGCCGCTGGCGCCTTTCGGAAGGAGGGCAACGCTGAGAGACGCCTCCATCAACTCCAGCAATTGGGGTTTTCATCCGTTAGCGTCGTTCCGCGAGACGTGACGCGTACGCGCTACCTCGTTACCGGCGTGAGCAAACCGGCTAGCGCGACGGGCACTCATGAGGCCGGCAATTCCGCCAAGAAGGCAACCGAGCAATCTCAGGTTATGGTGTTCGGTCCCCCACCGGCGCCCTACCCGGGGAGTGCTCAAGGTAACACCGGCAAAACTTCGGCTAACGCAGGTAAGTTCCGGATCGGCCTGGACAACGCGCGCGTCGAAGCGGGTGCGCTCACGGACTCTTACCAGCAAGTCAACTCAAGTGACTATGCCCACCTGGCCGCTGGCGCACGGTGGCGACCGACTGAGCACTGGACATACCGGATTTCCGGTCGCATAGACGGCTATCTGCAAACCGGATCCCCCAATCTGAAATATGCCAGGGTCGACTATGGGGACAGCTACATTCGCTACCGAAGCGCGAATATGCGAATCACCGCTGGCGCGCAGACAGTAATCTGGGGTCGGGTGGACGAGATTCCGCCTACAGACCGCCTGAGTGTGCAAGATGCCACACGAGCCACTCTCGACCCGTTGCAGGAGCGGCGCCGCGCAGTACCCACTTTGCGGGTTGAGGATTTCCAAGGTGCTTACAAACTGGACGCCTTGTGGGTACCCTGGTTCCGTCCTGCCGAGTTAGCGGACAAGCGCAGCATCTGGTCGCCCGTAGACAAGACCGAAGGGCGCTTGCTGGGTATCCCCAATTCGCCCGGATTGGCCTACCTTGTCAAAAACGGGTCTTTTGCAGGAGACAACCACGGAGAGGGCGGTTATGGAATCCGACTCAGCCACGACGGCGAAAGGCTGGATTATGCCGTCACCGTTGAGCGCGCGCGCCGGTCACTGCCTTATTACCAGCTAAACAGAGCAACGTGGCATACACTCCTTGCCACGAACAATCCTGGCGCAGCTCTGGCCGCGGCTAATGGCGACACATTCATTGCTCGCCATCCCATGAGCTGGGTGTTCGGCGGGGACGTGGGATTTCAGACGCTTAACGCCACGTGGCGATTCGAAGCCGCATACTTGCAACGGGAACCTGCGACGACGACCGATTTCCGCATGATCACGACGAATGCGATCGATTGGGTTGCAGGGGTTGAATTCTATCCTGGCGATAGCAATGCCCGTGTGAATTTGCAGGTGGCGGGACACCGTCTGATTGCTGCTCCGTCGGTGCTGGACTTAACACAGCACTATGCGTTCAACGGATCTATCGAAGACACGTTCTCCCACGAGCGCTGGCGGGCTAAGCTGCGCTTCTGGTTGGGCTTGGATAAGAAAGATATCTACCTCAATCCCGAAATCGCCTACATTGGGTGGGAACCCAATGAATTCTATATCGGCGCCCATTACTTCGACGGCGCGGAGCGCACTATCGATGGCTTTTACCAAAACGACAGCCTGATTGTGGTCGGATGGCGCGCGCGTTACTGAGCCGCCGAGGCGCAGCGGCATGGCTCGCGGTCGCCGCGTTGCTGGCGTTACTCGGCCTATCGGTGTTCATGCTGCTGCGATTACGCATCAATAACGCACCAGACGTCTATTTCCCGCCGAACGATCCCGCGGTTGTCCTTAATCGAGCCTTACACAAAGAGTTTCCTGAGGACCAATTTCTGGTAGTACTTTTTGAAGGCTCGGATATCTACACACCTCACTTTTTGCGAGCTCTAAATGGCGTCGCCCGCAGCCTGCAAGCCAACCCACTGGTCAACCGAGTCTTTACACCGACGACAATGGATCGTATCTCGGGCACGGCAGACGGATTTGCTGTAAAGCCGCTGGTTGACGTCCAGCATTTGGACCAAAAGTCACCAGAACAAATCCGCGCCCAAGTGCTTTCGGATCGTTTCGCTCCCGGGCTGGTCGTGGCAAAGGACGGTAGCGCCATTGCCATGGTTGTGCGGCCCAAGCACCTCAATAACAGCTTGCAGCGTCTGGCCTTGGAGCGCAAAACACTCGCGGCCGTTCACCAAGCCGGGCTTTCAAGCGATGTGGCCGCGGTGACAGGCCAAGTCGCCCTTGACGTGGCCGAACTGCGCTCAATGGTCCGGGACACCGAGCTTTTCGTACCGACAATCACTGTAGTAGGACTGCTGCTAATTTGGTGGTTGTTCCGCCGCTGGATTGCGGTGATTTTATCTGCGGTCACCTTGGCTACGGTGGTTAGCTTCACGCTTGCACTCCTGGCTGCATGGGGACAACCGTATGCGCTCGTGTCCGCCATCATTCCGCCCTTCATGCTGGCGCTAACGATCGCGCTGCTGATCCACTTTATGAATGCACTGGTACACTTATCCAGTACCGGCTATGAAGGCGGCCAGCGAGTGGATACGGCAGTGAGCCGCGGCAGCCGACCGATGTTTTTCGCTACGCTCACAACGGCTGCCGGGTTGTTTTCACTAGCCTTGAGCCCGATTCAACCGATCAAGGCCTTAGGCATCGTATGCGGCGTCGGCATGGTGTTCATGTATCTGGTGGTCACGCGGCTGCTGCCGCCACTGCTAAGGCACTGGGATCGCCGGCACTGGCCTGTGGCGCGGGGCTCGCTACAGCCGATCGACCGCATGGTGCGCTGGGCCACCAAGCTGGCCATTCGCCGTGCAGGCTGGGTAGTGCTTGCGTGCGTTGCAATGCTTGCGCTTGGTGCTCCATTCATTTTCCGCGTTAGGGTCGAAACGGATCTTTACCGCTTTTTCGGCCCGCATAGCCCGCTAACGAAATCTACTCGCCTCGTAGAGCAGAAGCTTACCGGCGTATCAACCCTCGAGGTCGTATTCGACGCACCGCAGCGGGATGGGCTGAAGGCTCCGGAAAGGCTCGAGGGAATCGAACATTTCCAGCACTGGCTCAATTCATTGCCGCAGGTAGATCGCACCATGTCATTCCCAGATCTGGTCGAGCAAATGAACTGGGCGTTTCACGCACAAAAGCAGAGTTATCGTCGGATTCCAGACAGTCGTCGCCTCATAAGCCAATACCTATTTATATATGACGGGCAGGACCTGTACGATTTCGTCAATCGCGATTTTCAGCGCACGCTCGTCGCAGTCAACCTCAAAGCCAAGGGCGCCACGGAGATCGCGCGCATAATCCAAACTATTCGAAAACGGCTCAAAGCCCATCCCGTTGCAGACCTCAAATGGCACATTTCCGGCCCCGGCCGACTCTTCGCAGACCAGCAAGATTTGCTTGTCAGAGGCCAAATGCGCAGCCTTTGGAGCGCATTAGGTTTAATTTTCATTATGATGATCTTTGTCTGCCGCTCCGTACGCCATGGGGCACTATGTATGGTGCCCAATATCGTACCGATCGCCCTCATCTTCATAGTGATGGGTGCATTGGGCATTTGGCTCGATATGGCGACCGCCATGATCGCCAGCATTGCGGTCGGTATCGCTGTCGACGATACCATTCACATCTATCATGCATATGCAACGAAGAGACGCGCCGGTTGCGGACTCGCCGCCTCCCTTATGCGTGCCTACCAGCGCGCCGGCCGAGCCGTCGTGGCAACGACGCTTATTCTCTCCGTCCAGTTTCTCTTACTGGTCGCCTCATCGTTTGTACCGACAAAGGAATTCGGTCTCTTAACCGCCATCGGGCTCCTATCCGCACTGGTCTTCGATCTGCTGCTCCTCCCAGCACTCCTAGTGTTGTCTGAACGCTTTCATCCCGCCTGAGTCTTCCGGGACTCGCATCCACCACTACGCCCAGTGACAGCGTCTTGCACATTACCCAGCAGCGCGAATACTGGCATCCTGAACGCAAATAGCCTTCCCCGGAGCACGCCGCGGCCTTAGCCGGCCGCATTCCGTGACGAAATTCCAAACGTCCCGCCGCGACCGATAAACGCTGTCGTACATTTCGCCCAAGCAGCCCATGCACGGCTGACGCGTGCCGTGAAACGTAATGGGCGCGCCGATGCGCACAAACTTAATGCCGAAACGCGACAGCAACCGCAGTAGCGCCGGCTCCATGGCTGCTACCCAGTGTGTATAGCCATTCTCGATACTCAAGCGGAAAATGGCTTTAAACAGGCCCATAATTATAAACGGCTCCGCTCGACGATCGCTCGGGCATGCGCGCGGGTCCACGCCACCGTCAACGTTGGCTTCCGACACGCCCGCCAGCGTACCCGGTTCACCAACACGTCGCTTAAATTGTCGCGATATAGCGAATCGCGAGATCTCGGCCGTTGTCCCTCGAGGGAGCTTATCGGGCCCGAACCCCCGAGCGGCCAATAACCCAGGATACGGCTGCTCCAGCGGAAAGACAGTATCTTCGCGTGACAAGTCGGCGCCCACCAGCCGCACTGTGGCCACGGCAACGTTACTGCCACGACGCCTGACTAAGGCGTATCTCGCCAACGAGTCGAAGGGGTCGCGCTCTCTGCCGTCCGGGAACTGCTCCTTATCCTCGAACCCGGTCTCCAGACAATATACCTGATATCTGAGACGGAAAACTTCATCCCGTAACTCTGGGGTATCCGCTTCGAGAAGCTCAAAATAATGCCCAAACAGGTCGTCCAGTGCACTCTGCATAATAATAATATCCCTGCATGTCAAGGCCAGAGCCTTGCCGATCGTTCGTTCAGCGCCAGCCCATCCTAGTGGTCCACTAAAGGCCGCGCTAACGCGATCCACCCCCGGCTTAAGAGGCCAAGCCTGAGGAACGCAAGCAGATGCGACGCGGAACCCGAATCACATAAGACTTTACGTACCTTTAAGTCGGAGTTTAGCGGACCTACAGTACCTCGTGCATTGGTAAGAAGTGACGAACGATCGGAACTAACTGACGAAAGTTAAAGCGCCACCTGATATTCACAGGACGAATAAAATAACGGGATAAATATCAGTCGCTAATAGCCACTAATTAATCCACGACGAGATATTATAATCGTAACCACTTAAATCGTTGGATAAAGTTTCAGTGCCCGAGAGAAGTAAAGCTAGCATTGATATACCCCCCGCGATCAAGCCCCTAACAGAACCTGTTCAAAGCCGCGCCGCCCCACTATGCCATAGGCTTATGCGAGCCTGACGCCAGCAGCAACTCCAACCGGAGTAGCAGGCCGCACGGTCCGGGCGCCCGTCAGAGACACAGGCATCGCGGCGCTTGCCTCAGAGTTGCCCCCCAAGCCCGTCATCCAGTGCGACTTACTCACGTCGTTTCGAGGAAATCGATAACGGTTCGCAAAAACTCGTCCCGCGAGCGGATTGAGCGCAGCAAATTGCAGACCGCGATACAACGGTTCCGCGCTCAGCAGCCGCTCCCGTACTCTGCAGCGCAACAACACCACGGGCTTTGCTCGCAGCTCTCTATAGCGCCGGACCTCCGAAAGAAGATCGGCCGAAAACGCTCTACGGTAAAAGCCCACATGGCGCGGATGCACGCCGACCACGATATCGTCCGCACCTTCAGACAAGGTAAAGTAGATGGCCCAGCGCATCAGCTCGAAAAGCGTGCGCAGACTGCGCGTCGGGTGCACACGCCGGTCCGCCAACATTCCGGTCTCAACCAAGCGCCGACCCGCTGATCGGAGCTTATCGAGCTTATCGCCCATGACTTTATCGAGCGGCAACCCACACCGGCTGTCCCGAATCATGGTGAGCGTGGATACGGCCTCGCCTTGCGACTCGCCAAATACCGTGCAGCTATGGGGGCTTACCGCTGGCGGCGTAGTGTGAATCCTGTACGGATTATGCTCAATAATGCCTTGTGCCAAGTAAACCTCGTACACCAGCCGCCAAGCCGTTTCAATCTCGCGCAACGTTTCCGCGCAACGCACGGCTCGGCGCGCCTTACGCGCTACACCCTCTTGATTTGTGAGCACTTGCCTACCCTCGACGGGGAAAGTTGCCCCGCCCTAAAAACCCATAAATTCAGGCGCGATGCCACCGGTAGCCAGCGGTCGGCAAAAGCCGAAACCCCGAAAGGCCGCAACGCCCCACCTATCACACTCCATGTGATTGTTATTGTTGACGTATATTGTCTTCAGCGTCGTGCTCCATACGCTGTGCTACAGGTCCCTTCCAACCTCCATTGATATCAATCAACCGACGGCCAATGACTCCAGCCGGCGGCGCAAGCTGTCGACCACCCGCTTGGCCGTTTGCCCGTCCCACAACTCGATACCGGACCGCGCGCCCGACCGCGCCTGCTCGGCTTCCATTACCGCCTCGACGGCCGCCCGCAAATCACCCGGCCGCACCAACCGGTTCGAGCCCTGCGTCAGCGTCACCGGGCGCTCCGTGTTCTCGCGCAACGTGAGGCAGGGGATGCCCAGATAGGACGTCTCCTCCTGCACGCCACCGGAATCCGTGATCAATGCGCGCGCGCCAATCACCAAGTTCATGAACTGCACATAACCAAGCGGCTCGATCAGGCGGATAGCCGCCTGCACCTCCAACCGGCGCAGCAGATCGAACGCCTGCAGCTTGGCCCGCGTGCGCGGGTGCACCGCGAAGACCAACGGAAGACGCCCCGCCACGCTCACAAGCTGCTCCACCAACGTCGTGAGAGTCGCCTCGTCGTCGACGTTGGAGGGGCGATGCAACGTCACCACGGCGTACGCGCCAGCCTCCAAACCCAAGGAGGCGCGCGTCCCATCCGCCTCGATGCGCTCGCGCTGCATCTCAAAGGCGTCGATCATGATGTTGCCCACCCGCTCAATCTTGTCCTCCGGAACCCCTTCGCGCCGCAAGTTCTCATCCGCGTCCGCGGACGGCGTCCACAGCACATCGGCCAGCGCGTCCGTCACTATGCGGTTGATTTCCTCCGGCATTCGCCGGTCCCCACTGCGTAGCCCGGCCTCCAAATGCGCGACCGGGATACACAGCTTCCCTCCTACTAACGCACAAGCGGCCGTAGAGTTCACATCGCCGACCACAATTATCCAATCCGGGCGCTCTCGCAGGCATTCGCGCTCGTAGGCGATCATCACGCCGCCCGTCTGCTCGGCGTGGGTGCCGCTACCGACGCCGAGGTGGATATCCGGCTCGGGCAGCCTAAAATCCTGAAAAAAGGCATGGGACATGTTGGCGTCGTAGTGCTGGCCCGTGTGCACCAGGCGCACCCGGCACCACGGCTCGCGCGCCAAGGCATGGTAGAGGGGCCCGATCTTCATGAAGTTCGGGCGCGCGGCGGCGATTAGATCGACTGTTACCGGTTTGATAACGCCCATGCTATTCACTCTCTGTGCCTGTCCTCGGTGCGCCCATTAGCCGCAGTGCCTTTTTGGTATCGGCGGAATGTGCTTGTTATGCGCATAAGTCATGGCAAATACTTAGAGAAATCGAGTGCCCCGTGGAACACGCCTAAAATATCAATTCTGGAAGACATCTCCCGAATATAGGTAATCCGGTAATGCCCATAGAAACGAAAGCTTATTTCCGCCATAATCGAATTCGACGTTCCATATCCTCATTCGATATCAATCGGCCAGCGCGAGAATCCTCCAAGCCGCGCTCAATCATGCGTTCGAAAGCGAGCTCCCGCATAATTTCTTCATAGCTTGCGTCTTCGGGCTGCGACTGGATTACGTCGGTCAATTTCTCTTGCACGTTTGACATATTACACACCTATAAGACACAGCATGACTTCGTGTTCGGCACCATACACTGTAAGGCGAAGCAGAGGCCGCCGGAATTGACGTCGCCGACGATGCAGTCCAGACGCTCGCGCCGGCATTCGCGCGATCATCACGCCGCCCGTCTGCTCGGCGTGGGTGCCGCTACCGATGCCGAGGTGGATATCCGGCTCGGGTGCGTTAAAATCCTGAAAAACGCGTGGGACATGGTAGCGTCGTAGTGCTGGCCCGTGTGCACCAGGCGCACCCGACACCACGGCTCGCGCGCCAAGGCATGGTAGAGGGGCCCGATCTTCACGAAGTTCGGGCGCGCGGCCGCGATTAAGTCGATAACTGGTAATTTTGCAGGGCTCACCGACACAAGGGACCTTCGTCCCCCAAAGCTTAAGTTGGCATGCTAGTATGCCGAAGTACGGTTACCTGGTCGACCGGTGCTGGCCGTCGCTTGCGCTCGACTCGGCTTATAGAACCGTCTGGCCGCGGAGCACGGCGACACGGCGGCGCTGCGGGGCACGGGCGAATACTAGCGGCTAGGGCGAACAAAGCCATGCGGCGCGGATGGCAACTAAGCAGGGAGTGTTGTGGGGCGCCATGCGCATATTGCACATATTGGACCACTCGGTGCCTCTGCATAGCGGCTACACATTCCGCACGCTCGCCATTCTGCGCGAGCAACGCGCCTTGGGGTGGGAAACGCACCACCTGACGGGCCCCAAGCAGGGCGCCCGCCTCACTGAAGAAGACGCCGAGGGCCTGCACTTCCACCGCACGCCCGCGACTAACGGCATGCTCTCGCGCCTGCCCATCGCCGCCCATTGGCAAGTGGTGCGTGCGCTCGCCAAGCGCCTCGAGCCACTGGCGATCAAGCTCAAGCCCGACGTCCTGCATGCCCACTCCCCGGCGCTCAATGGCTTGGCCGCGCTGAGAGTGGGCAGCAAGCTCGGGTTACCGGTCGTGTACGAAGTGCGCGCGTTCTGGGAAGACGCCGCGGTCGACCACGGCACGAGTTCAGAGGGTGGCCCGCGCTACCGCCTGACGCGGGCCTTGGAGACGCACGTCCTGCGCCGCGCCGATCACGTGACCACCATCTGCGAAGGCCTGCGCCGCGACATCGTCGCCCGCGGGATTCCGGCGGACAAAGTTACGGTCATTCCCAACGCTGTGAACCCTGAAGCGTTCCCTTTCGACGCCCCAAGCGACACTGCGCTCGCCACCGAGCTGGGCCTGACCGGCAAAACCGTGCTGGGCTTTGTCGGATCGTTTTACAGATACGAAGGTCTGGATTTACTCCTAGATGCCATGTCGTTGGTTGCGCGCGAACGGCGCGATATTTGCTTGCTACTCGTGGGCGGCGGACCGCAAGAGGAAGCTTTGAGAACACAGGCAAACGCGTTGCAACTACAAGACCACGTTCACTTCACCGGCCGTATCCCGCACGACCAGATCGGGCGCTACTACAGCGTGATCGACTGGATGGTTTACCCGCGTCGCTCCAAGCGCCTTACCGAGCTGGTCACACCGTTGAAGCCCCTCGAAGCGATGGCTCTCGGTAAGCCCGTGCTAGCCTCCAACGTGGGCGGCCACCGCGAGCTCATTGTGGACGGGGAGAACGGCATCCTGTTTCCGGCGGATTCGCCTGAGCGACTTGCTTCAAAAGTGCTGGAATTTGTCACACGCAAAGATTCGAAAGCGATTTTAGGGCATAACGGACGCCGATTTATCGAGCACCAAAGAACCTGGGCCGCTAGCGTGGCCTACTATGCCAACGTATATTTCAGCATGACCCAGGGTAATCAATCGGGCAATGGGCGGGAACGCTTGAAGTCAACTACAAGCGAAAACGACTCAGAAAGCGCTTAATCAAATTATAGTTGCACCCGACACTTAGACCCCGCCCCTCTCCCACTGGCTACTTCAAAGCCAAGCCCGCGTCAACCGCCGCATATTCAAGCTTAGACTGCCAAACTACAGGGCTCCGAAAACTCCTTATGACCCTGTTGGACACGCGGCACCAAGAACGTAGTTCAGGCGCCGCTGCCAATGCATCGGTTGCATACCTAGTTTACGCACGGTTCCGACAATATCCAAGACACTAAAGGACGGGCGCTTTGCAGCGGTAGGAAACTCGGTGCTCGGGATTGGGATGATCTCCGTATCGTAGGATACGATACCGCGTGTTGCCGCTTCCTTGTGCACGGCGATTGCAAAATCGTACCAACTGGCAACCCCGGCGTCCGCCCAATGGAAAAGGCCACACAACTCCAAAGCAACCAAACGCCATAGCGCTTCGGCCAGCCCGACTGCCGCCGTGGGAGAGCCAATCTGATCGCAGACCACCCGAACCTCCGGCTTCTCGGTGAACAGGCGCAGCATGGTCGCAACGAAGTTGTTGCCCGGAAGCGCGTACAGCCATGACGTGCGCAGGATGGCATTCCTATCCGGGAGAAGCTCGATTAAGCGCTGCTCGCCGGCCAACTTACTTGCGCCGTAGACATTGATTGGATGTGGCGTATCCTCAGGCCGATAAGGGCGATGCCCACAACCGTCGAACACATAATCGGTCGACACATGCACTAAACGGGCACCCACAGCCCTGGCGGCGTTAGCAAGATAGGCTACGCCGTCACAGTTGACGGCAAAGGCGTTGCGGGGTTCTTCTTCGGCCCGGTCCACGGCGGTATACGCCGCGGCATTGATGACACAACTGGGACGAAGGCGCGACACGACGCCCACCACCGCATCGCGATCCGTAATATCAAGTTGGGTACGAGTCAGTGCCAGACAATCCATGTCTGAGGGAGCGGCCGCCCGGAGACTGCGGCCGAGTTGACCCTCCGCTCCGGTAATCATCACCTTCACCGATAGACCTCGGCACGTCGCAAAGGGCAACCAGCGGCGTCCTTGTCCGAAACAAGCGGTGACGTGTGGGCCGGTATGGGCCAACGGATCGCCAAGTCCGCATCGTCCCATCGGACCGTACGCTCAAACTCAGGTGCCCAGAAGTCGGTGCACTTGTAGACGAAGTCGGCACTGTCGCTCAACACATAAAACCCGTGCGCAAAGCCGGGAGGGATCCATAGCATGCGATGATTCTCGGCTGATAAATATTCGCTCACCCAACACCCGAACGTTTTGGAATGGCGCCGCAGATCCACAGCGACATCGAAGACCTCTCCCGCCACAACATAAACGAGCTTACCCTGCGCGTGCTCGATCTGATAATGCATCCCGCGGAGCGTCCCTCTAGCAGAGCGGCTGAAATTGTCCTGCACAAAGTCGACGTCAATGCCTGCCTCAGCAAACTTGCGTCGCTGCCAAGTTTCCATAAAGAAACCTCGGCTATCGCCCAACACGCGCGGCTGCACTGCGATCACATCGGCTATCTCAGTTCGGTGGAATTCCATAAGCCACTCAAAAGATGTGGTCGCCCAGCATCTTCAGCAGATACTGGCCGTAGCCTGTCTTCTCCAGCGGAGCAGTCAACGCGCGTACCTGATCGGCGTCGATATACCCCATGCGGTAAGCGGTCTCTTCCGGCGAGGCCACCTGTAGACCCTGTCGCTTTTCGATAGTCTCTATGAACGTCGCCGCGGATATCAGCGAGTCATGCGTGCCGGTGTCAAGCCAAGCCATCCCACGCCCCATGACCTCGACCGCCAACTCTCCGCTTTCCAGATACGCGCGGTTCACGTCCGTGATCTCAAGCTCGCCCCGCGCAGAAGGCCGAACACCGCGGGCGATATCGACGACGCGCTCATCATAAAAGTAAAGACCGGTGACCGCGTAGCGACTTCGCGGCGTCTGCGGCTTTTCCTCCAAGCTCAGCGCGTTGCCCTCGCGATCGAACTGCACGACGCCGTATCGTTCCGGGTCGTTCACCGGATAGGCAAACACGCTCGCTCCCTTGTCCCGGGCCGCAGCGCGTTGCACCAACCTAGCCAGATCATGCCCGTAGAAGAGGTTGTCGCCAAGCACCAAGGCACAAAGGGTATCCGCAACGAACTCTTCGCCAATAATGAAGGCTTGGGCAAGGCCGTCCGGCCTCGGCTGTTCCGCATACTGAAGGCGTAACCCCCATTGTCCCCCGTCGCCCAGCAGCTTACGGAACAGCGGAAGATCATCCGGAGTCGAGATGATCAGAATCTCGCGAATGCCGGCCAGCATGAGGGTGGTCAGTGGATAGTAGATCATTGGCTTGTCGTACACGGGCAAGAGTTGCTTGGAGATCGCCCGCGTAACTGGATAGAGCCGTGTGCCGCTGCCTCCAGCCAGAATGATACCCCGTCGCCGCATTGTGCTCATGGCAACCCCTTTTTGCCCGCACGACCTACCCGGCCAATGCGTCCCAAACCCAATCGTTCGCCGCCATACTTGTTCGCCAGAGTGCTTGCGCACCACTCTTTGTTGGCAAGATACCAGCCAACGGTCCTTCGCAGCCCGGAATCAAAGCTCTCCCGAGGCTGCCAGCCCAGATCTCTGCGAATCTTGGCAGCGTCAATGGCATAGCGGAAGTCATGCCCGGGTCGATCATCGACGAACTCGACAAGGTGTTCGTGGGGGCCGTTTTCTCCCGGAGCCATGTCATCAAGTATTCGACACAAAGCTCGGACCACTTCATAATTGGTACGCTCGTTGTGTCCACCGATGTTATAGGACGCCCCAACCTGACCCTGCGTCAGAACAGCAAGTAACCCCTTAACGTGGTCCTCTACGTACAGCCAGTCTCGCACGTTTTCGCCGCGGCCATACACGGGCACGGGCTTGCCTTCGCTGGCCCTCAAGATAGCGAGCGGAATGAGCTTCTCCGGATACTGATATGGACCGTAGTTGTTCGAACAGTTACTGAGCACTACGGGCAAACCATACGTGGCATGCCACGCGCGCACCAAGTGATCCGAGGACGCCTTGCTCGCGGCATAGGGCGAATTGGGCCGATATGCACTGTCCTCGCTGAACAGCCCTGTCTCGCCCAAGGTGCCGAAGACCTCATCGGTGGATACATGGTGAAAGCGGAAGCGCTTCCGACGAGAACCGTCGAGAGTGCCCCAGTAGCTCACGGCCACGTCGAGCAGTTGATATGTACCGAGGACGTTGCTCTGGATAAAGGCTGCGGGACTGTCGATGGAGCGGTCGACGTGGGATTCCGCAGCCAGGTGCATCACTGCATCCGGCTGGCAGCGTTCAAATACGGCCGTAAGCCGCCGACGCTCCCGGATATCGATATGCTCGAAGCGATTTGGCGGGTTCGCCGCCACCGTTTCCAGGCAGGTGAGATTTCCTGCATAGGTAAGCGCATCGACGTTGACGACTCCCAGTCCGTGGTACCGATCACGTGACGGATCACGGCCGAACCGATGAATCCAGCACCTCCTGTTACTAATAACTTCACTGCTTCACCTCCTGGCCGCGCGTCACCGCCTCAAGGGTACGATCCCCGACTCTGGCGCAACTACGATTTTCGCCCAGCCCACTTTGCCACGCTGGTCTTCCGTGCTCACCACCATATTGCGGTAACCTTCCGGGGCAAAAGTCGTGTTCGACGCAACGAGATGTTGCTTGCAGCCACAGGGCCTGCACTTCCGCCGCGGGGCACTGCTAAGCCCTGGAATTCTTTCCTTACAACCAGCGCGTTGTCATCTGGGGGAGTCAAGAAGGCACGCTGAAGATCATAAGGTAGGCATCGTGTTACGGGGTCTCACCATCTAGCTAGACACCTGTGGCTGAAAACAAAACGCGCACGCCGTCCAATCATCAGGAAGCAAAATCTCAGCTGTTTGAGCCGCCGATGGTGGCCTGCTCCGATCTACGCCGCGGGTTCCTGCTCGCCTCCTTCTTTCTTACTGTCGTAATTCCCCATCTCGGTCCTCTAAACACCACTTCGCTATCCCACTCCCAATGAGCCTTCACGGCCAAGCTTTTAGTTACTGTAAGGCACGGCTCAACCTACTACCAGCTGCACGGGATCGGGGTGACTCAGGAAGCGCAATGGGCTTGCGCTGTACCCGTAGGCCCCGGATTGGAAAACAACCACCAAATCTCCGATCGTCGGCTGCGGCAAATAGGTGCGGTCGGCTAGGATATCTAGGGGCGTGCACAACGGACCCACGACGCTGACCTCTTCGAGTTCGCGCTGCCCGCTGGTCTGCGCGAGGCCTACCGGATAGTTTTTTCGAATAACCTGCCCGAAATTACCGGAAGCAGCCAGATGATGGTGGAGTCCCCCGTCAGTGACCAAAAACACTCGGCCGCGAGAGATCTTGCGATCGAGCACGCGACAGACGTAAATGCCTGCTTCGCCCACCAGATACCGCCCGAGCTCCAGCACAAGCTGCACCTGGGGCATGACTGTCCCAAGCCGCTCTGCCATTGTGTGCAGGTGCTCGCCGATGGGCGCTACGTTCAGGCGGCGGTCGCCAGGGAAATAAGGGATCCCGAGTCCGCCCCCGATATTAAGTATGCGAATAGGGGCGGGAGCGTGCTCTGCTAAACGGATCGCCAACTCGGCAGTTTGAGCTTGGGCCTCCATAATCGCCTCGGCCCGCAAGTTCTGTGACCCACTGAATATGTGGAATCCATAAAAGGCAACATCCATTTGCGCAATGCGATGGAGCATTTCGGGCACCTGCTCGGCATCGACGCCGAAAGGCTTGGGGCCGCCGGACATTTTCATGCCTGACGTCTTAAGCTCGAAATCTGGGTTAACGCGCACCGCCACTCGCGGCCTTATCCCCAAAGCTGTACCAACCTCGCCGGTGCGATCCAGCTCCGTGAACGATTCCAGGTTGACGATGACACCAGCCGCGATAGCACATTTAAGCTCTTCGGGCTTTTTACCAGGTCCGGCAAAGCTGATGCGCTCGGGATCCATGCCGGTATCCAAGGCCGTTCGCAATTCACGGGCGGATGCCACGTCCAAACCGTCGGTGAGCCCAGCCATGTGTTGCACGACCGCCGGCATGGGGTTCGCTTTAATGGCGTAGTGCAGATCGATCGATCGCGGCAAGTGTCTGCGCAGCTCTTTGACCCGGCCGGTCATCACCGTACGATCGTATGCGTAAAATGGCGTACTGCCCACCTGCTCTGCAAGCTGCCCCAGCGGCATACCGCCGATGTGCAGACAACCGTCGATGACGGGGAAAAAAAGGTTTGGAGCGTGGACCGGCGCGTCAGTCATTTGGCACCCTCGTTAGCCTCACGGCCGAGCTCGGCGGCAAGAGTCTTGCGGTCAATTTTGCCGTTGGGGTTACGCGGTAGTTGATCTCGCCACACGATTCGTGACGGCACCATGAAGTTCGCGAGATGCTGTCGGCACGCGGCGATAATTGCCTGGGTGGTATCTTCGTTAGCTTGCTCGCCGACCGCAATCACGACGACCGCTTGCCCCAAACGCTCGTCAGGTACTCCGATGGCCGCGCATTCGGCCACCAGTCCGGAAGCGTAGACCACTTCCTCCACCTCGGTTGGGCTGACGCGATAGCCCGACGTCTTAATCATATCATCGCGCCGCCCAACGAAATATAGAAAACCCTCAGCATCTCGATAAACCGTATCTCCCGACCACACGGCCATCTCCGGCAAAACCAACGCGGGGTCGCGGTGCGGCGCAGGCCGAAAGCGCTCGGCTGTCTTGTCGGGGTCGTTCCAATAGCCCATTGCGACCAAGGAGCCTCGGTGCACCAGCTCTCCGGGCTCGTGCGCCTCGCAGGGCGCACCGTCCTCGCGCACCACCATAATCTCCGCGTTGGGGATCGCTTTGCCGATCGAGTCCGGGCGGCGGTCCAGCTCTTCCGGTGGCAGATAGGTCGAACGAAACGCTTCCGTCAGCCCATACATCAGGAAAACTTTGCTTCGGGGCAACGCTTCACGCAGCCGGACAAGCGTCGCGCGAGGCATCTTGCCACCCGAGTTGGTAATGTAGCGCACGGTTTCGGCTGCCTCGTCCGGCCACTTCAACTGCGCGAGCTGAACCCACAACGGTGGCACACCCGCAAGCCCCGTGATGCAATCCCGCACTACCGCCTTAATCACATCGTTAGGCAACAAATAGTCGAGCAGACTAACGCTCGCCCCTACACTGAAAGCGGTCGTGAGCTGGCTGAACCCATAATCGAAGCTGAACGGCAAAACAGCCAGTAAGCGGTCTTCGGCCGTATTACCGAGATATTGCGCAACGCTAACCGCGCCGCTCACCATATTGCGATGGGAGAGCACCACGCCTTTGGGCTTGCCGGTACTACCGGACGTATACAAAATGGCGGCCACGTCGGTGTCAATGACGACGTGTGGCGACGAAGAACTTATACCGGTGCCCAACTCTGCCCAACTCATCGTTTGATACGCGGCACCGGACATTGATTCAGCACCCGCCTCAGAAGTAACAACAACAGCACGTAACGCTGCACATTGCCCCAGGGTGGACCGTAACAGCTCGAATCGATCTCCTGAAGTAACCAGCACGCGAACACCGCAGTCCCGCAGAATATAACCCACCTGCTCCGCTTTGAGTAACGGGTTGATGGGTACAAACGCGGCACCGGCGGCCGATGCAGCCAACATCGCCACGACCGCCTCCGGGCATTTCGGCAGATACACCGCCACGCGATCATGCTTGTCAATCGGTATGTCGCGCAAGCCGTGCATCGCGACGGTGATCGAGTCGGCGACTGCCCCGTAACTTACCGATTGGCTGCCGTATCTGAGAGCAACCGACTCCGGCCGGGCAGCCGCACTTCTAAAGAGCAGGTCGTGCACTAAGGCGTTATTCATGAAAACGGCTACCTTTGAAAATTCTGCACCTCGATCCAAGGCCACGCAGAGTTCACAGTGAATTACTGCGAGCCTCGCTGCAACGGAGGTAACAGGCGAATGTCCCGACGCGCTTTACGCCCGTTTCCTGAAGTAGCGGCGCAACCTGATACCGGCTTGCGCGGTGATCCGTTCTCCAAGCTTCAACTCCGCGTTCGCCTCCGCGGGCCCCACTGCCTTAAAGAGGCGCATCGAATCGGAACGTCTGTTTTTTCGGCAAAATGCTGTAACGCCACGCCACCAGCGTCGAGACGCTACCTGCGCCAGCCGCATGCGTTGCGACTGCCCTAGTCGTGCCCAACGACAGTAATGGTCGAATATGTCCCAAAACACCTTGCCGCATGCCAGCAGTGCGGCCTCGGACGCTGGAGCAATACCACTCCCGAACATTCCCCAGCAGTCCCGTGCCACGTCGATGGAGACCTCCATCTCAAACCTGGTTTGGAGTTGATCCCGGAACCACCGGACACCACTATCATTCATTGCCTTGGCATGGGACCAGCTTGATGCCGCCTCGTGCTCACGATACGTGACCAAATAATCCGAAAGCACCTCCACCTTAGATACAGCGGCGACGCGCCCAAGCATGACAAAATCGTCCGCATACCGGTAACGATCATCGTACTGAAGGCCATGCTTCAGTAAGGTCTCACGACGGTAGCAAATGCTCGAATGGACTATACTGAACCACAGTAGGAGCCTCCATCCAAGAATCCACCACGGAATGCCGCCGCGATAGTATCGCCGTCGGCGGCCATTCTCCAGCATATAGGCCGCCGTCGCGATCGCTCCGAGCGACGTGTTCTCCTTCAACCGGGCAACACTGCGCGCAAGCCGATCGGGCTCACTGATATCATCCTGGTCCGACATCGCTATGAATTGGCCGCGGGCCTCTGCCAATCCACGGTTACGGGCCCCACAGACCCCCAAGTTAACCTCGTTCCGCAATATCCGTACACGACTGTCCGCCAAAGAGCGGCAGACCTGCAACCCTTTGCCCCGGTCCGGCGACGCATCATCGATTACGATGATCTCAATTTCGTCCAAGCTCTGGCTGAGCAGAGATTGCAGGGTTTCCTCGATGAATGCGGATCCATTATAGAGCGGCACCACCACGCTCACCTCGGGCGAATGCGCTTTAGTCGCGGGCATGGCTCATCGCCCGATCGCCCGGTTGAAAAGCCGCCCAGCAAAGCGAACCGGCTTGCCCATCTTCCACGAAACAGCTCTGTACATGCGTCGCCGGGCCAATTCGGCGGCGCCGTAAGCGCGCATCATCTCTTGAAGTTGCTCGCACAGAACCTCTCCATTGCCGGCCACCATGCGCGATCGCCACAGCAGCCAATCGTCGAGCTCGTTGTCCTCCAGCGCCGGCGCGCTGCCCAGATTCCAGTTCTTCAGCCGATCATAGAGCTCATTTGCGCCGGCGATCAACGCATCCTCCTGCTGCTCGTTATCGCTAGCTGTGTCTTTGCCCCGATGATGCCTCAACCCTTGGTCCAAAAACCCGGCAAGAGAGTCAGTGTTACAGTTGTCGAGAGAGGGTCGCCATCGCGGATCGACGAACTTGAGCACTTTGCTCGATGCAGCCACCGGGTCAGTCATTAACTCGTCAAACGTAAGCAGCGTGCGGGCACAGCCCTGCGTCCCCGACACGCTGCGCAATGTGTAGTCAACCCACAACAAAACACCGCGTTTCGTACTGAAGCCATCTCTCCTTTTCAGTGAGGCAGCAACTTCCAAGGGCTGACGAATCAACAGTGCATAGACCGCATTCCATCCGCACTCGCGGAGCAGGGACTGCCACCACGGCAGTAATCGACACAAACGCGGATCCTTGATCGCCCAAAGGTCACAGTCCTTAAACTCGCGAGACAGGGCCGAGACCATACCACGTCGGAATGCATCGAGTTCCGGCTGTTGCCACCACTTGGGAGGGAGCTCAAGGAAATCCTGCCAGCACGAACCCAGCGCCAGCAACAGGTCGTCGTCGAGGTCGGTCAGCCGGGCGTTTTCAAAGTACCCCTTGTCATTAATGCCGGCGTGCCCTTCGTAGAGCTTTGATCCCAGCGGTACACCGCGCTTCGAGAGCACCCCGGTAAGCGCGGACGTGCCGCTGCGGTGCATTCCCAAAATCAGAATAGCCGTCCCTTTTGCTGAGCTCCTATACGACAAACCTTTCTCCGAGCCTCGTGAGCGACCATTGGTAGAACCCATTGCGGACCCGCCACGCCCCTATACGCGCTGGCGGCGCGGATGCGGCTTCAAGCTGCCCCGCGGTGGCCCGATAACATCGCCATTATCGAACGACTTGTTCGGGACCGGAGCACCCCATCTTCACGCGCCACTTCCGCGTAACGCGCCAGTAGCTTAGCTTATGCAGGGTGCGCCGGCCAGCTCCGACCACCCACCGCGCGCAACGAAGGAGAGCCTTCCGCAGCGGGCTACTGCGGCCAAGGTTAGCTCATCAACGCCGGACTGCTCGCGGAACGACAAACACGGTGCACTGCCGCCGCTATGCTCCCCCGTTTGACTTTGCGCTACCACGCATCCCCGTTCTTACAGTCGTCCATGTCACAGTCAATGATTCGCCAGCCGTGATAATGATAATAGCCACCTCCTAGCGGACGCCTGTCCCTCCCACTCGCGCTATGCCGTTACCTTGAGCGCGGGCTGATCCCCGCGGGGGCGCGCGTCACCCAAACCGGCCACACTGGCGGTGATGCCAAGAAGCGACCGCGCCCCGTCGCCAACACCCTGCCGCGTTCGGATATCAAAACGCCCGTTGCTCCGGTGCGCATTGTGCTAGTCTAGGACAAAGACCGGGGTTCCAGACCCTTGCTACAAGCGGGGCCAGCAGCGATGATCATCACCTCGATAATCCTTTACCTGGGGAAGCTTGCTCTAGTCGCCGCCCCCACCGCGTCGCGCTGCCCACAGCCCCTCCCCGCAGGGCTTGGAGTCGCCGAACACGCGTGCCGGCGCGAAAATCAATCTTCGACAGATGCAGCGAAGCGTCCGCGTGGTCCATGGCAGGGGAAGCCAGAGACGCGCTACCGGTCGAACTTAAACACCGCGATCAACACAGACAACAAGTAATGCAGACACCTTTCCAGAAGGCCGATGCCCCTCGATTCCGCCTGGACGCTTCCACGTGCCTCTTAGCTCCCGATGGTCTACCTTATCCGCAAGGGTCACCTTGGACACTATTTCGCAGACTAACCGCCCGTTTGAAACATGACGTCCGAAAACATACGGACTGTTTCGCCCGTCTTAGTAGGACGTGGTCTCAGGGGATGCCGGCGGCGGCGCTCGCCCCTCCCACCTTCTGCAACACCTGCATCGACCACCGCCTGAATATCGGGCGGCGCTCAATAGTCCCGCGACACAAACGATGGGCCCTTAACGACCAGAATACCGTACAGCCCTTGTGTGCTCTACTAAAACACCAGCATTCGCGGGCTAAGCTCCGCCTATCGCAATCATACCGAGCTCTTACCATCATCAAGCGCCACTGTTACCCATATCCGGATCCAATACTAGTAGCTTGATCTACTCACATAAATAGCGCACTCTATGATAATTCTACTGTCGTTATTTAGACTAACCGTGAAACTTAACTCCCCGTACGGAGAGAAGCTCCCACTTAACGGGACCATTTGAGCTGGAACAATGAATCAACCGGAATTCAGCGTAATCATTCCCGCCTACAGAGCGGCTGCAACGATTTCTAGAACTTTAGCGTCGGTTATCAACCATCGGGACATTAACGTAGAGGTAATAGTCGTAGAGGACGGATCATTTGATAATACGAAGGAGATCGTTGCTACATTCCCTAATGTCAGGTTAATTTCGTTACCGGTAAACAAAGGGGTCTGTTACGCACGAAACACCGGACTCGCCAATGCCCGGTCAGCATTCGTGCTTTTCCTGGATGCTGACGACGCCTTGGAAGGACCTATACTTGAGGGGATGATAGACGTACTGCGAAAGGAATCGACGGATATGGTATTCGCACCATGGCGGTTCGACGGACCAAGCGCAGAGGACGTGAGTATCAAGCACGCAAAACGCGTTGATACTGACGAGTGGCTAGCAGCGTGGGCCGCTGGATCTCAATGGGCGTGGGCGTGTCCATCAAGAATAGCATGGCGGCGGACCTCGCTAATAGCTATTGGAGCCTGGAATCTCGCATTTCCGAAGAAAGAAGACACAGAACTTATGGTTCGAGCTTTAACGGCAGGACTTCACTTTGGCGTTTCCGACTTAGGGTGTAGCGTCTACTGGCGCGCTAACACTGACACCGCGCGGTCGTACACATTTTCCGATGAGATATTTCAATGTCAGTGGGGTATTTACGCGCTTCTAAAGAAGATGCTGCTCCGCGATGATCCGCCGAACCAGAAGCTCCAGTTCGGAGTTGCTGAATTTTGCTACCGGATAGCTTCACTCGCCATTCCTCGGGGAAACATTTCTGAAGGAAAACGCTGGCTCAGAGAAGCAAAATCCTTGGAAATGCCAAGACCACTAGGTGTCAAACCGTATTCCATACTATTAACGGTGTTGTGGCTAAAATACAAGCCATCCCTAGAATGGCAGATTCGAAAACTAAGAACCTTCCGTCACGGTCGGGGCACCACTCCCGACGTGGACTAGAATTTGAACGCAACGGATACCACTCATCTTGTCCCTTCCATACAACGTTGCCCCGACCATCGCGGCAGGCTTAAGAATACAAATATAACTGTAGTCACACGAGCGCTTCCGAGCTAGCGCCTATTTCAATGGAAGGGCATGGGGATCTGATCTTAACGCCTGCCAGAGCTGCTATACTTCCTGTACTTTTAGGATACCATCCGTCACAGGAGATGCGAAAATGCGAGTAGTAATCCTCGGTGGAGACGGCTTCTGCGGCTGGCCTACATCACTACACCTGTCGGCACGAGGGCACGAGGTAGTAATAGTGGACAACCTTTCTCGTCGCAACATCGACAATGAACTCGAGTGCGGGTCGCTCACCCCCATACAACCGTTGGGGGAGCGACGCCGGGCCTGGAGGGAACTCTCTGGCAGCGAGATTCTTCACTATAACTTCGACGTTGCACGTAACTATGTACAGATGCTGCACCTCTTGAAGGATCTAAGGCCAGAGGCGGTGATCCACTTCGCCGAGCAGCGCGCAGCGCCCTATTCAATGAAAAGCTCATATCACAAGCGCTATACGGTCAACAACAACATCAACGCTACGAACAACCTGCTGGCGGCTATCGTGGACGCGGGACTGGACGTCCACGTGGTGCACTTGGGCACAATGGGCGTCTACGGTTACGGCACGGCGGGCATGAAGATCCCGGAGGGCTATCTGAAGGTGAAGGTTGAGACCGACGGCGGCGACTTGGTCGAGAACGAGATCCTCTACCCGGCTAATCCGGGTAGCATCTATCATATGACAAAGACACAGGATCAACTCATGTTCGCGTTCTACAATAAGAACGACGGCGTGCGTATCACCGACCTGCACCAAGGGATTGTCTGGGGTACCCAGACACAAGAAACCCGCAAAGATGAACGGCTAGTGAACCGATTCGACTACGACGGCGACTATGGTACGGTGTTGAACCGCTTTCTAATGCAGGCGGCGATCGGATACCCGTTGACCGTACACGGCACCGGTGGGCAGACCCGAGCGTTCATCCACATTAGCGATACCGTGCGCTGTATCGAGATCGCGCTCCGCAATCCGCCAATCCTAGGCGATCGGGTCAAGATCTTTAATCAAATGACAGAAACTCATAGAGTGCGGGACCTGGCAAAGAAGATCGCGGACATAACCAACGTAGAAATAGACTACCTAGAAAACCCTCGCAATGAGGCGCCCGAGAACGAACTATTCGTTGAGAACCGGCAGTTTCTAGACCACGGGCTCGAACCGATTACCTTGGATGAGGGCCTTATGTTGGAGGTCGCAGAGATTACCCGACGTTATGCCGACCGCTGTGATACCACAAAAATTCCTTGCTCATCTTGGTGGAACGCGCATCGTGCTATGCGAGCACGCCAAGCTTGTCACACTCAAACTCAACAAGTTGCCGCCACCGCCACTTCAGATACAAACGAACCTCAGCGCCGCAGGGCTCAATCTCACCGATCTGACCTTTGAGCCCCAGCGCATCGAACGCGATGGGACGTCTGATAAAAAAGATCGCCTTGCCTCTATCCAAAACGTCCACCCGATCTATCGATGTGCACTCCCGGGAATCGCTACATAGTTGCACTCTACCATCGGGACATCACGTTCTCGCTCTAAGGACTTTATGGTAGTGAGCGAGCCATCTTTTAAAATCCTATTTATCGAATAACCAAGAGACGTGAGCAACTCCTCTATTCCATTTGCGATAGCACTCCTAACCGCAGCTTGGGAACTGTTCAAAGTTTCGCCGGTCATAAAAATCCTATCCGGCAACACTTCAAAGATTATAGGTGGTGTATTCACTTCTATTGTCTTCCTTAATCCAGACAAGACTTCTAATTCAGCGCCTTCAACATCCACTTTAATAAAGCAAATTTCCTCAAGGTCGTCAATGAACGACAACGCAAGGTCGCCAGGCATTATTGGTACATTTATGTGTCTACTATAAAACGTTTGTGGTCTAAAGTTTTTTACCATGCTGGCCGTATCCGAGAATCCGTCCCGTATGTACAGAGGCACAATCTTGCTCGTGCCACCCAGTCCACACGCAACTATAGAGGCGTTGAATATGCAATTAACGCGGCAGAGTCTTTCGACATATGTAGCACACGCAGGGTTAGGTTCATATCCTATATACCGTCGTGACGAATCTAAGTTATAGACTGATAACAGCGTTTGGCCGATGTTTGCTCCAACGTCAATAACTGCACCACCGCGTTCGTTCAAAAGACGCCCGATGGCCTTAGAAACATTTGGCTCCCTTGCATGAAACGATTTGTTAGCTGATCCGATGCCGTATTCTATAGGAATACGATAAATTCGACCTTGCACCTTTATAGTAGCCGTCACCCTGACATGAGTTAATATAATCCTCATTCTCCGTTCAATTGGCTGAGAAATGTACTTCTCGATCATCCATAGCATATTTGCAACCATTCGTTTGAAAGCTTTAGCGACCATTCATGCCCCTTCTCAACCATGCTTGCGTGGCCTCGTTATTATTATTTCATATCGGCCGTTGGCAAGTAAGTATATGTCTTCATGCTCCATCTGGCGTGAACACCTAGACAACCGGTGTTCACGAGATGATGGCTCGACACAGGCGGTGCCTTCTCTGGATTCAGGCTTCCGACTTGCTGCAGTTATGTGCTCCGAAGCAGTACTACTTGGTCCAGGATGACACCTTCGGTTTTACCAAAATATTTGCTGCCATTTTGCACAACTCCGTCTCAATCGCTTCCGGCCGGCCACACATAACCCACAGTAGCACAGACGTCGTTACATAAACACCTGCACCGAAGAACACTTTCAGAAGAAGCTCGATGGCTAGACCGAAGCCCCATTGGTGAATCTGGGCAGCTATCACCGTAGCCGCCATGGCTGCACCGGCCACCAAGGGCCGCCATACGGCTTTTAGCATTTCGCGCCGGCAACGACTACCGAGCTCAGGCAATAAAAGCAAAAGCCGGCTCCAAGCGAACGGGATCAATACGAAGCGTACAGACGCGTATACGGGCATGCTGGCGCCTAGCATGCCGGCTGCCGTGAACGCCGCAAGCCCGATCACAGTCTGCATTATATAGAATTGACTGAATGCGCGCTCTTTCCTAATTAACATAAGGTATTGGCCAAGCGGAAACGTAAGCCCCATGGCCGCCATCTGACACGCGACAAGCGCTAATAGTTGGGCTGCTGGTTGATAAGCGCTTCCGTAGACCAATCTAATTAAGTCGCCGGATACCAAGGCTACGCCGATGCCTAACGCGACGGAAAGAGTGACTGTTACGTTCAGCACCCGCGGCAACGTCCTCTCTATCCACCCCTCCTTATCCTGCAACCGTGCAAGCCCCGGCAACAGCGCTCGTCCAAACGGATGCAAAAACTCTGTCACGAGCATAGCCGCCAAATCACTGGCGATCGCATAAAACCCTACCTGAGAAAGCGTAAAGAACGCCCCCGCGATCAGCCGATCACCCTTACCCAACAGGAATATCGATACGGAACGCAGTGACAGCCACTTCGAATATTTCACGACCTGCCTACGCAGCGCGAGAGAAAACCACGGACGCCTGCGAACCACTAGGAAACTAAACCCGCAAAGCGCGGTCTGTCGGGTCACCATGCCGAGAATCAGCGCCTTGTAGTCCCGGAAAAGCACAGCACCAACCAAGCCGGCGACCACCCCGAGGAGGTTGCTAAAGAGAAAATATGCAGCCTCTTTGCGGAACGCCAGATCACGCCGCAGGTCCGCCACGGCGGGGTTTTTGGCACCGGAGATCAACAAGCCCAGAGCAAGGACAGGAAGCACCGCCCGGTACAACGGCTCGTGGTAGCCCAGCACCATGAGTGGCGTGATCGCTATGATCGCCAGCGCCCCAATGGTGTGGGCGATCAAGTTGACAGTCCAGACGGTATCGTAGAGAGCCTGCGTCGGATGATGCTCGCGAATCAGGAGCTGGTCCGAGCCCAGGTCGGCGATGGCGCTTACCAGCCCGGTAGCGGCTACGGCAACAGCCACGAGTCCGAAATCAGCGGGCGCCAGGAGCCTGGCAATGACCGCCATACTGATTAAGCCAACGAACCTCAGGGCGACCCGCATTCCGAGAAACCACCCAAAGCCACGCAGGACCGCGCCGCTGATGCTACTCATCAAACAATGCTCTTGGACCGTCCGGGGAGACCCAATTTCGCCATAAACGGCACGAGACCTGGCAAGGTGCCCCTACCATTCGAGAAAGTGCGTGCTGCGGGCTTGGATTGCTTCAACGGCACCGTCAGGGCCCACTTCGTTCAACTCTTTGGCGCTCGGCAGCACGAAATCGGTTTCCTCTGCTGTCGCGCGCCAACCGTGCCAGTTCCGTTCCGCCGGAGAGAATGTCTTGTCTACGTATTTCGCTTTGGCATGATCCAGACTCAACACGAGATAATGCTTCATGATGAAGTCGTACGGATATGGTTTGATACCGGCGAATCGGACGACGTGCCCGCCGCTGGACGAAAGATCATAGGCAGGCAATGGCGGCCAGGCACGCGCCCGATAAGTGCGCCGCAAAACAGACACGGCGCGTACCAGTGGGTTGCGTTGCTGCTTCCAGAGGTTTAGCCGATGCGGATGGCGCGGCGAAAAGGGATAATACCAACGCATGGTTTCTCGGAACCGGGGATGCTCGTGATCCGGTGCTTCCCTCACCGGTATGAAGGTATATTCCTGAAAATTGATGGCGTTATACCCCAGTGAGTCAACATGCTGAACGGCACTCGCCAAAGTCGAAAACCCGGCCGGCGGAAGCCTGACCTCATCCGGATCGGCGTGCATGACCCAGTCGGCCTTGAGTGTCTCCGCGATCTGTTCTTTTCGTCTAAGCTGCGCAGACAAGTCGAAACTCCCGCCACGGGGCAAAGCTTCTATGCCGATCACGGGATTTTCGGTGAATTCCTCAGCGATCGCTCGAGTCGCGTCCGTGGAGCCGTTATCCAGCAAATAGACCTCGACGCCGTGTTCCCGGTAGTGCTCCAGGCACTGCCGAAGAAAACGCTCTTCGTTGTAGCACGCAAGAATGACAACGATTCTCACAGCCCCCCCCTTATGTAACGACGCGTTCTGAGTCCCAGCGCCCCGGCTATGCGCTTGCGCCGACTCGGGGCCGCGCCAGCCGGCAGCAGCGAGGCCGAGTTGAAAAGCCGAACCGCGTCCGAGCGGCCATGCTTCTTGCAGAACCGTAGCACACAAGCCCACCAGCGCTCGGACGCCTCGGCGGTGAGCTGCCGGCGTCGGGACGCCGTTAGCTCGATCGAACGGCAATAAGCATCAAAAACCGTCCAAAAAAGTTCACCACACTCGCGCAGCGACCATTCGGACGCGGGCGCAATGCCTTCCCCGATCATCGACCAATAAGCCTTCGCCGTGGACTCGGCAACTTCGAGGCCGAGCCGGGCCCGCAGTTGGTCGGCGATCCAACGCGCGCCACTATCGGCCATCACGCCAGCCTGGGATACGCTAGCCGCCGCCTCGTGTTCTCGGTAGGTCACCAAATAGTCTGGCAGCACTTCGATCCGTGATACGGCGGAGAGTCGCCCCAGCATGACGAA
>Ga0102962_1000250_pt1 | contig 29593 bp, 28 predicted proteins | sample SalPonF2_C_D2_MG_FD_84519 | JGI IMG/M metagenome (GOLD analysis project Ga0102962, IMG submission 84519) | Salt pond soil microbial communities from South San Francisco under conditions of wetland restoration - Salt Pond MetaG SF2_C_D2_MG ...
GCGGACCGCGCCTCGTCCTCGTGCCCCGTCAGCGTCAGCACCAGCGCGCGCACCGCCCTCGGCAGGTGGGCGCGCGGATCCTGCCGGCAGGCGATGCGGCTCTGCTCCAGGGCCTCGTCGGTCCGTCCCAGGTACAGCAGACCGCTCGCCAGCAGCGAGGTCCAGAACGCCAGGCGCGGATCGCGGGGGCTGATCTCGATGCCATGGCGCAGGTTCGCGACGGCCTGCTCCACCTGCCCGGCGACCAGCCGCGCGGCGCCCAGCGCCACCCAGGCCTGGGCGTTGCTGGGATTCGTCGTGACCGCCTGCTCGAGGATCTCGATGCCCCGCCCGGTCTCCCCGATGTCCGCCAGCGCGCAGCCGGCATAGCCCTGGATCTCGCTCAACGAGCTCTCCAGCGCCATCGCCTTCTCCGCCTCGGTTCCGGCCTCCCCGGCGACGGAGTCGCGGTCGATGTCGAGCCCGATGCGCCAGCCCAGCGCGAGCAGCAATGCCAGGTAGGCATGTCCGAGCGCGAAGCCGGGATCCAGGCGTACCGCCTTGCGCAGCAGGTCGACCGCCTCCTGGAACGTCTCCTCGTGCCAGCCGCCGGTCAGCAGGCGCGCATGCGCGCGCTTGTAGTACGTCCAGGCGTCCCAGTCGGCGAGCGGGCGCCGCCGGGCGAGGTCCGCCTCCGCGCGCACCAGCTCCGGCTCGAGCTGCGCCGCCACCGCCCCGGCCAGCTCGTCCTGCAGCGTCGAGAGCTCCTCGGTCACGCGATCGAACTTATCGGTCCACAGGTGCGTGCCCCCCTCCGTCTCGCACAGCTGCGCCGTGACCCGGAGCCGGTCGCCCTCCTTCCTGAGCTGCCCCTCGACCACGTAGCGCACCCCCAGGTCCGTCCCGATCCGGCGGATGTCGGCGGGTGCATCGCGGTAGACCATGGTGGACTGGCGCGCGATCACCCAGAATCCCGGGATTCGCGCCAGAAGCGTGACGAGGTCCTCCGTGAGCCCTTCGGCGAGGTATTCCTGCTCCGGGTCATGGGACGGCGCCGAGAAGGGCATCACGGCAATCGTCGCGAGCCGGTCGCCGCCGGGCTCCCTGTCCCCGGCCGCCGCGGCCGGAACGGCGACACGCTGCACCTGCCTGCGTGCCCAGCGGCCGCCGGACAGCATCAGGCCCCCCGCCGCGACGAACAGGGCCAGCGCCTGCAACAGGCCGCCGTTGGCATTGGCCCAGTCGATGATGTCGTGCAGGTGCCCCGTCACGATCCCGTCCCCCCGGGGGTAATAGCCGGGCACGCTCCCCGATCACGTGATTCGCGGCCGGAATTCGCGGTTGGCCAACGATATCAGTGATATGTAAGCGTAGCGGGCGGATGCCGGAGCGCAAGTTCCGGGCCCGCCCCGCGCGTCGCCCTGTTGCCGATCTTCCGGAAGGTGTCGCCATGTCTCAGCAGGCAGCCTGTTATGTCGTGGCAAGGCGGGAGGAGCGAATGCAGTGGCGCTGCACGACCGACGGGCAACACCGTCCACGGCGGCTCAGGCAGCCGCCCGCAGGGAGCCGCCGTGCGCCCCCCGCCGGTGTTGCGCTCGCTCGATGGAACACCAGTGCGCCTTCGCTCCCGCGCCTGCCGGCAAAGCGTACAACGGCCCCGAGGCAGGACAATGCCTTCTGAAAGATTGGTGAATATGGGACGATCCGGATTCGCCGCCAGAGAACGGAGTCTGTCATGGACGCGTCCGCCGATACCGTGCCCGGCCTCGATGAACTGGAAGTCCTCGTGCTCGTCGACAACGAGACCGACACGCTCTCCAGCGTCGACGAGGATGTACCGCAAATACCGGAGATGGTGCATGTCGCGGCAAGACGGCCGCCGACGCGCCGCGTGAACGGACACCAGTGCAAGGTCGTCCTCGACCAGCTGTGTTGTGCCTGCCACGGGCTCTCGCTCCTGCTCACCGCCCGCCACCAGGGGGGCGAGCACACGGTGCTGTTCGACGTCGGCCCGGAAGCGGGGGTGTGGCGCGACAACGCACGCCGCCTCGAGGTCGACCTGTCGCGGATCGAGTGCGTGTTCCTCTCGCACTGGCACTTCGACCACAGCGGGGCGCTGCCCGGGGTGGTCGCCGACATCGCCGCGGCACGGGCGGCAGCGGGACTCGCACCGCCCCTTGTCGACCTGCACCCCGACCGCCCGGACCAGCGCGGGATCCTGCTGCCGGGAGGCGAGATGTTCCTGCTTCCCCCGGAGCCCGCGGTCCAGGACATCGTCGCTGCCGGCGGAGACGTCGTCACCCGCGACCAGCCCCACGCGCTGGGCGACGGGCTGTTCTTGGCGAGCGGCGCGATCCCGCGCGTCACCGACTACGAGACCGGCCTGGTCGGTCACCACAGCTTCCATGGCGAGACCTGCCAGGCCGACCCCCTGATCCTGGACGAGCGCTTCATCGCGGCCCGCGTGCAGGGCCGGGGCGTGAGCGTGTTCTCGGCTTGCTCCCACGCCGGCATCGTGAATGCCTGCCTGGCGGCGCAACAGCACTTCCCGGACCTGCCGCTGGACGCGGTCATGGGCGGCTATCACCTGGCCGGCAAGCCCATGGAGCCGCGCATCGAGCCCACGATCCGGGACCTGGAGACGCGCATCGCGCCGCGCCTGGTCGCGCCCGGACACTGCACCGGCTGGCGCGCCAAGGCCCGCCTCGCCGAGACCTTCGCGCCGGGGCGCTACGGACCCAGCGTGGTCGGCACCATGTACCGCCTGGCGGCGCTCTGAACGCGCCCGCGCCTCGCCATTCGGCCCGGGACGGAGTCCGTGCCCGCGCCCGGCGGATGGGCGGGGGCGCACGCGGCGCGCTTGATCCCGCCCCGGGGGATATGGATTATCCTTGCGGAACCGGCTGCCCGATCCACCAGGCGGCCGACGAAGCGCGTCCGGACCCGCCTTTTCCCCACCGGGTGGGCAACGCGAGCGGATGACATCCCGATGACGACCGGATACAGCGAGCGGCCATGACGCAGACGGACAAGGGCGTGCGCTCCCCCGAGCAACATCTCGGTGGCGCTTCGTACAGACAGTCGCTGGACCTGCCGGGCATCAAGCTGTTGCCACGCCCGGTCCGCCGGCATTTGCGCGATTCGGTCATCGGCGTGCTGCGGCGCGATGCGCCGGCGCCCGATTACGACCACCCGGCGGGCGATCCGGGGCTGTTCGGGCCGGACACGGTCACCTGGAAGATCCATGCGGATTTCCCGAGCATGATGGCCGGCGGGCTCGCCGCACTGATGCTCCAGGCCCTGCACCCGCTGGCGCTCGCCGGGGTCTGGGACCACTCGGAATTCCGCGGCGACACCCTCGGACGCCTGCGCAACACGATCGCCTTCGTCGCGCGCACCAGCTACGCGCCGCGTCCCGCGGCCGAGCAGGCCATCGCGCGGGTGCGCAGCATCCACCGCAAGGTGCACGGCACCGCTCCCGACGGGCGTCGCTACAGCGCCGAGGACCCGCACCTGCTCAACTGGGTGCACTGTACCCAGGTCTGGTGTTACCTGAACGGCTACCGGACCTACTGTTACCGCGGGGTGCCCCGCGCCATGCAGGACCGCTACGTGCGCGAGAGCGCGCGCGTGGCCGAAGCGCTCGGCGCACACGGCGTGCCTCGGTCGATCGCCGAGCTGGAAGCGTTCTTCGCTGCCGTGCGCCCGGAACTCCGGTACGATTCCCGCACCCGCGAGCTCCTGGCCGTGCTCATGAACGTCCGGCCGCCTACGCCGCTGGCCGGATTCGGCCGCAGCCTGTTCATGGGTGCCGGTGCGGCACTGCTGCCGGACTGGGCCCTGTCCACCATGGGAAGATCGCGCCTGGAGCGGTTGCGGGACCGGGCTGCCGCGGGCTCGTTGAAGCTGGTGGCGCCGAGCATCCGGGACGCGATGGCCGAGGGCGGGCTGGCCTGGCGCGCCTGCGCCCGCACCGGCGCCGACTACGCGGAGCTGTTCCGCTGGTCGGGAGGCGCGTAGCTCTGCGGCAGGCGTCATCACGCCAGTCATGTCCGCGACGGTTTCATCCGCCCCGGCCGCGGGCTAATCCGTCCCGTTCTCCCGGGGCGGTCCCTTCAGCTCGACCACGTTGCCCTCGGGATCGGTGACGTAGATGGACGGCCCCGTGCCCTCGGCTCCGTAACGCGACTCCACCTGGCCGGGCTCGCATCCCTTGTCGCGCAGGTACCGCAGAAGCGCCTCACCGTCGAAGGGCGCGATGCTCAGGCACAGGTGATCCAGGTTCCGGCCCCCGGCGCCGGGAGCGGCGCCGCCCATCCTGCCGAGCACCCCGTCCACCGGCACCAGGTCGATCAGCGACGAGCCGGCCCGCAGCTGGTACAGTCCGATGCCCTCCTGGACCTTCTCCAGCTCGCAGCCGAGAACGTCCATGTAGAACCGCATCGCCCGCTCGACGTCGGCGACCCGCAGCACCACGTGATCGATCTGCCTGATTCGGAACATCGCACCCCCCGCAAAGGAATCCGTCGCACGTCCGCAATGTTAGACTTCGCCGATACGCATTGCAGTGCGCACCGACCGGGCTCGGCCCGGATCGCCCTGGCCTGCACCTTGCGTCCCACACCCCAGCGGGAGAGACCCTGACTCCGATGAGCTTCGACACCCCACTCTCCCTGTGCGGCCCCCTGCGGCAACCACGCCAGATGCTGGCCGAGCAGGAGTACGCCGGCCACACCTCGATCCACGACGACGCGACGGCCGGGACGCTCGGCCTGCAGGCCGGCCCCATCGAGGGGCCGACGCACTTCAGCCAGTTCGTGCCCCTGCTCGCCCACTTCTGGGGACGGGACTGGTTCGAGCGCGGCTGCCTGTCGGTGCATTTCCGGAACATGGTGGTCGAGGGCGAGTCGGTGCGCGCCTTCGCCGAGCTGCCGCCATCCGCGGCCACGCACACCCGGGCGTGGGCGGAAAAGGCCGACGGCACCCTGGTGCTCGAAGCCGGCGCGAGCGTGGGCCCGAACCACGGGGAAACCCTGCTGGAGCAGCGCATGGCCCGGCTGCGTCCGCCGGAAAAGCTCGTGATCCTGTCCGATCTGCGGGTGGGCATGACCGGCGCGGAGGACGAGCCGGTACGCATGGACCCGGACCAGCGCATGGGCGAGCTCTACCCGTTCTCGCTGAACGAGAAGCTCGAGAAGATCACCGAGGGCTCGCCGTGGTACTCGGACGCCTCGGTCTCGCCGTGGGGCCGCGCGATCATCCCGCTGGAAATGGTCAGCGTGCTCGCCGAGTACACGAGCCACAAGGCGAAATTCCCCGTGAAACAGCCCAGCGTCGGCCTTTTCGCGGACCTGGAAATCCGCATGGTCGAGGGTCCGCTGTTCGTGAGCGAGGATTACCTTCTGCGGCGCGAGATCGTGGCCCTGTCAGAGAGCAGGCGCACCGAGTCCTACTGGGTGCGCACGCGCATCCTGGATGGCGCGGGGCAGCGCCTCAAGGCGGAAATGCTGCTCAACCACGCCGTGATGAAAGAGTCCTTCCCGGGATACGATGCGGCACGGCAGGGCGGATGAGGACGAACGCCCGGACGGCCGGAACAGCAACGGGCCCGCCCCGGCCCGGAGGGGACCGCGGGGAGCTTCGCAATTGAGCCGGAGAACCGCGAGCCGCACCGCCCTGGGAACCGCCGGGCTGCGGGCCGTGCATCAACTGCTCGACGCCGCGCCGCCGATCCTAGAGGATCCGGTCGCGCTGTCCCTGCTCGGGGCCGGGGCCCGGCAGCCGATCGAGGACGCGGTGGAGCGCCATCGCGGCGACGGGGCGCGTCGCCTGCGGGCCCGCATCGTGCTGCGCTCACGCTATGCCGAGGACCGGCTCGAACAGGCCGTGTCACGCGGCGTCGCGCGATACGTCATCCTGGGCGCCGGGTTCGACACCTTCGCCTTGCGCCAGCCGGGCTGGGCCCGGGACCTGCGGATCCTGGAAGTCGACCACGCCGCCACGCAGGCCGAAAAGCGCTCGCGCATCGAGGCCGCGGGCCTGGTCGTGCCGCCCAACGTCCGTTTCGCCAGCATCGACTTCGCGCGCGAATCCCTGGAAGGCGGTCTCGCCGGGCACGGAATCGACACCGGGGAGCCGGCGTTCTTCTCCTGGCTCGGCGTGACGCCGTACCTGACCGAGGCCGCGATCGAGGCGACCCTGCGCTCGGTGGCCGCCTGGCCTGCCGGCAGCGAGATCGTGTTCACCTTCCGGCAGCCGCAGACGAGGGAGAGCATCCCCGGGGAAGCGTGGCTGGAGCGTCGCGTCGCCGATCTGGGCGAGCCGTTCCTGAGCCGGTTCACGCCGGACGCCGTGAAATCGATGCTGCGGGCCGCGGGCTTCTCCCGGATCGAATTCCTCACCCCGGCAGCGGCCGAAGAACGGTACTTCAGGGGCCGCCCGAACGACCTGCCGGTCCCGCGACGGGCCGGCATCGTAGCGGCGATGGTCGGATAGCCATGTCGCCGCCGGCCCGGCCGGCTGCCGCCGCGCCGGCACCCGTCACCCGGGGACGTCCAGGAACGGGGAGGAATGCAGCCACTCCTTGTCCGGGTAGTAGGCGAGCAGCACCGTGCCCCGCCGGATCCGCTCGACGATCGCCTTCTCCACCTTGCGGCTGAGCGCGAAGCAGCCCCAGCTCCGCCCCATGCGGCCGTGCTCCCGCGCGAACTCCCGGCTCACGTACCAGGCGCTGTGGACGACGATGTCGCGGCGGTAAGCTGCGCCGTTGAATTCCGGGTTCAGCCCCTTCAGGCGCAGGGAATAGCCGTGCTTGCCGTAATAGGTGCGGCCCGTCAGATACACCCCGAGACTGCTGGCGTCCGTGCCGGGCTGGTTCGAGAAGCGGGTCGCGTACTTGGCGCCGCTGCCCTTGCCGTGAGCCACGTAGGTGTAGAACAGCACCTTCCCGGTCCGCACGTTGGCGACCGCCAGGCGTTTCCTGGCGGACGGCACGGAGTAGTCGACGATCGTCACCAGCGGCTTGTCGGTCAGATCCCGCCGGCGCACGTGGACATAGGCGGTGATTGCCGCCGAGATCGCCCGGGGGCTGATGTTGGGGGCCTGCGCGTGGATTCTTGCGACCAGTCGCCCGGGACGCCCGGTGACGGGGCGGTCCGCATGCGCGGCCAGCGCGAGGAACCACAATGGGATGGCTGCGAGCAAGGCAAGGCGCCGGGCGCTGCCCCGTGAAGTCGCGATTGCTGGTCTTGCCAAGCGCTCTCCCGTACCGTCGGAAGCTCAGGATTCCGGGACACAATTAGCAGGATCCCGGCGCCAGGACAACAGGGTGGCGGACGGACGGCTGGTCCCCGGTGCCCGGCGCGACCGCAGAACACCGCTTCCGACTCAGACGTGAAGTCTCGAACGCGGGCCGCCCGCCCCGGCTTCCGGTCCGCCCGCATCCGGCCTAGCGGCAGCCGGCCGCCCGGGCGGCACCGCTGACGCTCACGGCAAGCTTCTCTCTCGCCGGCGGCGCGTGGCGGGGGGAACGGGCGGCGGACATGACGACCGGGTGCGGTCCCTGGCTGCCGGGACCGGTTTGCACCCGGATCACGTGGAACCCGCCGCACCCGAGCGCCTGCGCCATCACCTCGATCTTGCCGCGCCAGCGGTGGATGGCCTTCGACAGCAGGCTGTCCTGCACCTGGTCCCGCGTGTGCCGATCGACATCGTAGTGCAGTGCCTGGATCACCAGCCCCTGTCCCGCCATGTGCTCGGCCGCTGCCCAGAGCCGATCGCGGTCCGGTCCCCGAAGATCGAGTGTTTCGGAGACCCGCCAGGTCGAGCCGGCCGGATGGTGATCCTTGCCGTCTCCGGAGGCACGCTCGATCTGGGAGGCGCGGTAGCCCGCCGTCGATGCATGCACGCCCTCGGGCAGCTCCGAAAGGGCCTTTTCGACCCGTTCTGCGACGGCCTTCTGTGCCCGCACCGGGTCCGCGCTCTCGGCGCGCGCCAGCACGATGATGCCCAGGCGATCGGCCGTCACCTCCCGTGACAGCTTCACCGTCGTCTTGAGCTCGACCCCCCCGTTCCCGCCCGGGCCCGCATGGCTGGCGGCACGGACCGGCGTGACCGCGCACGCCAGGACGAGCGGCATCATCGCGGTGAGCACGCGCACGCTCATTGCCCGCGCCCGCCGCGCGTACGGACCGCGCCATCCATCGTGAACCCGGGGTCGCCCCTGCTCATTCAGCCGCCTCGGTGCGTGGAGATCGTTCGAGCTTACACGGGCAGGCGCCAAGCCGCATGCGCGCGTGCCGCGATTCCGTCGGAGAGGTCAGCACACGGGACCGCTCGCACCCGCGCCGACGACCGGTCATCCCCGGCCCCGCACGCCGCGACCGGGCTCCCCGGCCGGTTGCGATTGCCGTGAGCCGATCCATACTCTGCATTGGGAACCGGTTCGTCATCCCGCGGGGGTCAAGCCGGCGTGAAACAGGGAAAGTCGCGCCCCAACGCACTCGTGCGCCTCCTGCTCGTCGAACCCGGCGAGCTGCCCGGGCTGCTCGGCGGCTTCGCGTACTTCTTCTGCCTTCTGTGCAGCTACTACATGCTGCGGCCCGTCCGCGACGAGATGGGCATCCGCGGCGGCGTGGGCAACCTGCAGTGGCTGTTCTCGGCGACCTTCGTCGCCATGCTGGCGGCCGTGCCCCTGTTTGCGGCGGCGGCGGCCCGCTATCCCCGCCGCCGGCTGCTTCCGGTCGTGTACCTCTTCTTCATCGCCTGCATCGGCGCGTTCTGGCTTTGGCTTCAGTCCGGCCACGCGATGGACTGGGCCGCCCGCTGCTTCTTCGTGTGGCTGTCGGTGTTCAACCTGTTCGTGGTCTCGGTGTTCTGGAGCTTCATGGCAGACCTTTTCGACGACGAGCAGGCCACGCGGCTGTTCGGAGCCATCGCCGCGGGCGGCAGCGCAGGCGCGATCCTCGGTCCCGCCCTGACCACCGCGCTGGCCGGCCGGCTCGGCACCGCGGGGATGCTGCCGCTGGCCGCCGGCGTGCTGTTCCTCACCCTGCCCTGCATCGCCGGCCTGGACCGCTGGGCCCGCCGGCGACACGGCGAACATCGCCGCGATGCCCCGGAAGCGGCGATTGGCGGCAGCCTCGCCGAGGGCGTGCGTGCCATCGCCCGGTCACGCTACCTGCTGGCGATCTGTGCGTTCATCTGGCTCTACACCAGCCTGTCGACGTTCCTGTATTTCGAGCAGGCGAACATCGTGGCACGCGCCGTCGCGGACAGCGCCACCCGCACGTCGGTGTTCGCCGGCATCGACCTGGCCACGAACACCCTCACGGTGGGCGCCCAGTTGTTCCTGACGGCCCGCCTGGTGCGCGGCCTGGGCCTGGGTACCGCGCTGGCGCTGGTGCCGGCGCTCGTCGCTGTGGGCTTCGTGGTGCTCGCCGCGGCCCCCGCGCTCGCGGTGATCGCCGGCGTGCAGGTGCTGCGCCGGGCCGGGAACTACGCGCTCGCCAGGCCGGGCCGCGAGATGCTGTTCACGGTCGTCACGCGCATGGAGAAGTACAAGGCGAAGAATTTCATCGACACCGTCGTCTACCGCGGCGGCGACGCCGTCGCCGGCTGGGCCTTCACCGGGCTCGCGGCGGGCGGCCTTGGCCTGCGGGGCATCGCGGTCACCGCCGTGCCGGTTGCCCTCGCCTGGATGCTCGCCGGCTACTGGCTGGGACACGCCCGCGAAACGCGGGCCCGTGCCCGGCGGCAGGAGGATACAGCGCATGAACACCTCACGACGCCCGGGACGTCCTGAGTCCCGGAAACTCTCCCGGCGCGACTTTCTCCGGCTCGCGGCCGGTGCCGCGGTGACCGCCTGGCTGCCCCTGCAGCCCGCGCGCGGCCGGACCGACGCCCGCACCATGACCACGCGCCCCGTCCCCTCGTCGGGAGAGGCGATCCCGGTGGTCGGGCTCGGCTCGGCACGCACCTTCGATGTCGATCCAAGCGATGCCAACGCGATGCGCCCGCTGCTCGGCGTGATGCGCGCCTTCCACGCCGGCGGCGGGCGCCTCGTCGACAGCTCGCCGATGTACGGCAACGCGGAGGCGGTGATCGGCATCCTCGCCCGCGAGCTGGGCGTCACCGATGACCTGTTCATGGCGACCAAGGTCTGGACCCGCGGCCGCGACGCCGGCATCGCGCAGATGCAACGCTCGGCCCGCCGCATGGGCGTCAAGCGCCTTGACCTGATCCAGGTGCACAATCTCGTCGACCTGCGCACGCAGCTTGACACGCTCAAGCGCTGGCGCGACGAGGGACGCGTGCGCTACATCGGGGTCACCCACTCGAGCGTCTCGACGCACGAGGACCTGCTGCGCGTGGTCGAGTCCGAGCCGATCGACTTCGTGCAGCTCAACTACAACATCGCGGTGCGCGACGCGGAACGGCGCCTGTTGCCGGCGGCCGCGGACCGCGGCGTGGCGACGCTGATCAACGAGCCGTTCGGGAGCGGATCGCTGTTCCGGCGCACGCGCGGCCGCCCCCTGCCGGACTGGGCCGCCGGGATCGGCTGCGGCAGCTGGGCGCAGTACTTCCTCAAGTTCATCCTCGGACACCCGGCCGTGACCTGCGTGATCCCCGCCACGGCCGACCCCGGTCACGAGGCCGACAATGTGCGCGCCGGTTATGGCCGGCTGCCGGACGCGGCCGAGCGCGCGCGGATGGCGCGGCACTTCGCGTCCCTGTAGGCAGCCCCCGGAGATCGGCGGAAGGCTGCGCAACAGCAAAAAGCGCAGGCTGTACTATCCTTCAATTTGTCGCCCGCAACGGGCGATCTCCGGAACCATGCCAGGGAGGGGGGGGACATGAAGCGGAACTCCACGGGACTGGTGTTATTGCTGGCCGGCATTGCATTCGTCCTGCCCGCCTTCGCGCGAGCCAGCCACGACCTTTCGTCGGCCTCGATGAAGGCCATTGCTGCCGCGGATGCCACTTGGGAAAGCGCCGCCAACGCCAGGAACTACGCCAGGCTGGCCACCGTCTACGGGCCCGACGCCAGGGTGATGCCACCGGGCCACGCCAGTATCTCGGGCCAGGGCAACATCGCCGGCTTCTGGAAAGCCGCCCTGAAGCCCGTCGGCAAGGTGGCGCTGCACTATTCGGAAACGCACGGAATGGGTGCGTACGCTTTCCGCACCGGGACGTTCACGATGCGAAACGCCGCGGGCCACGTGCTGCAGACCGGCAAGTTCGTCGAGATCTGGCACAAGGGAGCCGACGGCTGGAAGATGCATCGCGACATCTTCAACGGGAATCCGGCTCCCTCCGGGTCGCGCTAGTCCCGCCGCCCGGGCGGCGGCACGAAGCGATTGTCCGCGTCCCCTCCCCGGCCGTCCCGCCCGAGCAGGCACGGCGATTCACGGCTCCAGGTGCAGGTGCTCCTGCGAGCGCGCCTCGACGGTCGCCCGCTTCCACCGCATCGGGTAGTACTTCAGGCCGGCCCACAGCGGCGCCATGTCGACGTAGTGCGGGGCGTAGGCGTGGCCGGACTCGCCCGTCGTGTGGACCGTGATCGAGCGGTCCAGGTTGCCGAGGTCCACGATCATGCGCATCGACGGCAGCCAGTTGACCTGGTAGCCGTCGGTGGCCGCCCAGCCGGTGGCGTCGATGGTCGAACCGCTGCCGCCGACCCGGTACGGGCCGCGGTCGAACAGGTCGTCGACCGGGCCGAAGCCGGTCTTGCCCAGGGTCTTGTTGCGGAAGGTGGCGGTGTGCATGCTCCCCCACTTCCACTTCGACGGGTCGCTCCCGAAGCGCTTGTGCATCTCCCGCACGGCCTGCCGGAACGCCCGCTTGAGGATGTCGTCGCGCCGCTCGACGCTGTTCCTGGTGGCCCGGTCGTCCCAGAACGGATCGTCGGGATGTTTCACCAGGTTGCGCATGACCTCGAACCAGCGCGAGCCGCCGCGGGGCCAGTAGCGCTTCGGCAGGTCATCGTCGAAGGTGTCCTGCAGGAGGTGGCGCCAGAACGACTCGTACACGGCCGCGGCCGCGGCCGCGGAATCCGCGCGGTCCTGGTCGTCCCAGCCCTTCAGCAGCTTCAGCGCCCGCTTCTGCCCGCTGTCGAAGGAAGGGCCCAGCTTCAGCAGCAGCGGCACCAGGGTCGCGGCGCTGGCGTCGTACATGTCCCCCTCCATCTTCCGGAAGTAGGCGATGCCGATCTTCCCCGGCGCATTCCGGATCAGGCCGACGATGCGGTTGGCGCGGAAGCCGTAGTCCCAGTCGGTGGTGATCAGGTACGGGTAGCTGTCGGGGGCCACCTTGTTGTTGGCCGTGGCGATGTACCCATCGGGCGGGTTGAACGCGTGCGGCAGCCGGTCGAAGGGGATGTAGCCGGTCCAGTCGTATCGGCCGGACCACCCGGGCACGGGACGCCGCCCGTTGCCGTGCTTGCGGATGGGGATGTCGCCCGGCATCTGGTAGCCGATGTTGCCCTGCGTGTCCGCGTACACCAGGTTCTGTGCCGGCGCGTGGAAGTACCGGGCCGCGGCCCGGAACTGCTGCCAGTCCTGCGCCTTGTCGAAGCCCCAGATGGCCTCGAACGGGCTGGAGGGCTTGAGCGCCGTCCATGCCAGTGCCAGCACGTAGTGCTTCGGCAGCGGGATGCCGGCGCGCTCCCGGAACGGGCTGCCGCCGCCCTTCCCGTGCGGATTGGTGCTCTCCAGCGGGCGGTAGGTGCCGGAGATCACCGGGCCGTGCCGGGTCGAGCGCACGGTGATCGTCACCGGCTTGCCCCCCGCCACCTGGATGGTCGCCTTGCGGGTGCGGAAGTTCACCCATTTCCCCTGGTCCAGGTACTGGCCCGGGTTGTCCGGATTGACCTTCTCGATGAACAGGTCCATCACGTCCGGGCCGGTATTGGTGAAGCCCCAGGCGATCCGGTCGTTGTGGCCGATGATCACCCCCGGCACGCCGGCGAACGAGAACCCGGCCACCTCGAACGGGCAGGCCCGGCTCTTCGGGACGCAGTGCATGTCCACCTGGTACCAGACGGAAGGCATCTGGATGCCCAGGTGGGGATCGTTGGCCAGCAGCGGCATGCCGGTGGTGGTCCGCTTCCCGGAAACGGCCCAGGCGTTGGAGCCGATCCCCGTGCCGGCGGGGCCGATCGCGGCGTCGACCAGCGAAACCTTGCGCGCGAGAGCATCCAGCGTCCCGGAAGGCAGCTTCAGGCGCGCCAGCGCCCGGGCATCGGGCCCGCCGGCGGCACCTGCACTGGCAGACTCGCCGACAATGGTTGGATGATCCGCGGGATACGGCGGGAACAGCTCGCGGACCTGCTTCGGTGTCAGCGTCTTGAGCAGCACGGCGCGCTCGATCTCCTTGCCCAGGTTGCCTCTGAGGTCCCAGGCCATCGCCTTGCCCCATGTGAGGCTGTTGATCGGCGTCCACGGCGCGACCCGGTAGCCCGGGCTGAGCCAATGGAGGATGGAGTACTCGAGGCTGAGCGCCGCGCCCTTGTGATCCCGCAGGTACGCGTTCACGCCCTCGCTGTAGGACGTGAGGATGGCGCGCGACTCCGGACCCATGCCGTCCCACTCGGCCTGCGCGGTCCGCCGCCAGCCCAGCGTGCGCAGGAAGGCGTCCGTCTTCACCTCGCGGGCGCCGAACATCTCCGAGAGCGTGCCGGAGCCCACGTGCCGCCACACGTCCATCTGCCAGAACCGGTCCTGGGCGTGCACGTAGCCCTGGGCGAAGAACAGGTCGTGCAGGGTGTGGGCATAGATGTGCGGGATGCCCATGCTGTCCCGGTACACGTCCACCGGGCGGTCGAGTCCCTTGAGATGGAGCACACCGCGGGTCTGCGGAAACGAGCGCGAGGCGACGTCGTGCGGGAGATGGATCTCGAAGTACCAGGCGCCCGCTGCCGTGACCAGCAGGGCGATGGCGAGAATGGCGAGAATGGCGAGAGTCAGGAAGCGCAGGATCCTGCCGGTTCTTTTCATGTTTCCCCCGAGCGGGATTGTTGTCGGCCGATAGTATCAGCAGCGGGAGGAATGGCGAGCGATTCGTTCGCGGACAGGAGTCGGCCCGGTTCCGCTCGTCGTTTTCATCCCGGCCCTTCCACGATCACCCGGCCCCGGGGGCAACGATCGACATCCCCCGGACAGGGAACCGGCCCGCTCTCCTGTGCCCGACCTGCAATCCCCGTCGGCTTCAGTCGTGGCGAAGATACCGCGCCTGGAACCAAAGCCACGACAGCAGGGCCGGGACGCCGACCGTCACGTCGCGCAGCCGCTTCGCCAGCGAGAGCGCCAGTGACACGTCGGGGGCAAGGCCGACCAGGGACCCGAAGGCGACCAGGCCGAGCTCCTGCACCCCCAGCGCCGCGGGGACGACGAACGCGATGCTGCGAAGTGCCTGCCAGAAGCTTTCGATCACGAGGGCGTCAGCCGGTGGCACCGGATGCCCCATGAGCGCGAGCGCCAGCCAGACTTCCGCGCCGGTCACGATGAGACCCGCCAGCTCCCACAGGCACGACAGCGCCAGGATCCCGTAACGGCGATAGAGCGTGGCCAGCTCGTCGTCGATCCGGCCGACCTTCTCCACCGCCCCCAGGCGGAGGCGGAAGAGGTAATGCACCGTACGACCCAGGCCGCCAAATACCCGCACATGCCGCTGCACGGCAATGACTCCCAGCGCGAACGGTATGCTCAGGGCCATGGCGCCCGCGACGGCGGAGGCGATCCACGGCATCGGTTTGCCGCCCGCGAGCAGCAGCACAGTACCGATCAGGGTAAAGAGGGCCTGGGCGATCAGGGTGATGACGACCTCGGCCACTACGCTGGCGGCCGAAGCGGGCAGCGCAATGCCCCTGGCGCACAGCATATCGATGCCGGCGAAGTCGCCGCCGACCCGCACCACCGGCAGGAGGGCGTCGATGGAGTCCCGGATGACGGCGGCCCACGTCAGAAAGGTCAGGCCGGGGCGCCTGTCGTAGCCCGACAGCAGCTGCTCCCAGCCCTTCGCGTCCAGGCCGATCGCCGCCACGTGGAGCGGGGCCAGCAGCAGAATCGGCCAGCCGGCCAGACTCAGGATCCACAGTATCTGCCGTGCACCCTCATGGAAGATCGTCGCGATGGAAACCGCGATGCCGGCAAGGGTAATCAGGATCGTGATCAGTCGCATCCGGAAAGGGGCGCAGATTCATCCCTTACGGCCAGGCGGCGATCCCGCCGTGCCCGACCACTCTTCCCCCCGCGGATCTTCCCTCCAAGTCTAGTTGTTGCCGGAAGACCGGGAAGTCCACTTGTCCGGTTCACGCCGGGTTCAGCCCCGCTTACCGACGAGCGGACCATCGGACCCAGGCATGGACGGCGGCCCGGCGCGCGGAATACCGGGCCGCGGGAGTCCGCGTTGGCTACGCTGCCACGCGGCCCGCTCCCGTGCCGCCACGGGACGAGGGTTCCTGCCGTGGCCGACAGACCTGTCATCCTCGTGGTCGACCACGACCAAACCGTGCTGGCATCCATGCTCGACGCCCCGACCCGCCGCTTCGACGGGGATTACCAAGGTGAAGCCTCAACTGTCCCCCTGCGCGGCGCCGCAGGCGCCGTCGGGCCTCAGGCAGAACGGACAGAGGCAGTCGCGCTGGTGACCGCCGCCGGCGCGACAGGCAAGCGCCTGCAGGCGCCGGACAGCGAGCGCTTGGTGGTTAGCAGCATCTTCTACGCCATGTTCGGCCAGATCAATATCGTGCGCGGTCAGCAGGTGGCAGCGGTCGGCGGCGGCAATTCGGCCGGCCAGACGGCCATCCACCCGGCCCGGTTCGCGCGCGAGGTGACCCTGCTGGTACGCGGCGAACGCCCGGAGAGCCGCATGTCCGATTAGCTGGTGCACCAGATCCGCGACCCCGCCACTATCCGGATCAAGCTCGGGGTCTCGGTCGCGTGGGCGCAAGGGGCGGACCGTCTGCAGTCCCTGATCCTCAATACCCCGCCAGCGATAGCGTGGAGACGATCCCGGCCGATCGCCTCTTCGTGCTCATCGGGGCGTCCCCCACACCGACTGGCTCGGCGGCATGGTGGAGCGGAGTGTGCCCTCCGGGGTCGCGATCTCGATCATCCTCGCCCCGCCCGACAGCACGTCGTCGTACCCCGAATTGTCGAAATGCGACTTCCCGGGAGCTGCCGGCCCCGGGACCGGGATCAGCAACACGGCAACAACAGGAAGCAGCGGAACTTTCGCGTTCATGGCAGTCACTCCGCCGCCGGTCCTTGCCGGATCGCATGGATCCGGATTGCCGGTATCGGGCTGGAAGGGGAAAGAATCATTCTTCGACGCCACACCCTCGCCGGACTGTTCGACGCCGGCGGACGGGAAACGGATCTGTCGCCAGTTCCTCTGTGCTCGATGCAGGCCGGCACCGGTCCGGCGATCACCCTTGTCAGTAGCCGGCATCGATGTCCCGGTCCCCCTCGAAGTTCATGCGGCATGTCAGCTCGAGGTGGGAGGTCTGGTGCTCGAGTCGTTTCGGGAAGGGCCCGAAGGGCGCCGAATCCCGGATGATCTGCAGGGCAGCCTGATCCAGCCTGGAATTTCCGGAAGACCTCAGCAGGGTCGCGTGCAACAGATTGCCGTGGGTGCCAACCACGAGCTTGACCACCGGCGTCCCGGTCAGCTTGCCGGGGTATTCCATGTCGCCTACACGCTCCAGCTTCTCCAGCATCGACGCGAGGTAGTACCGGGCCACCAGGGTGTCAGGATCATGCTTTTGCGGAAGCATTGGCTCGCTCTGCCGGACCGCGGCGTTGATCTGGGACTGGAGCTTGTTCCAGTTGATCCTGGGTTGCGGTTTGACAGTTGCGTGCTGTTGCGCGGGCGCCGAATGCGTGACGGCCGCGTGGGGCCGGTGCCCGTTATGCGCGCTCTGCGGATGCCGGTGTCCGGGATTGGCCGCTTCCACCCCCTTGCTCGCGGAGCGCCCGGGTGCCGCGCTGTGACTGCGTTGCTCCGAGTGTTTGGGCGGCGGCGGGGCTTGCGACTGCGCCCGGTGCTCGGCCTTTTCGGAGGGTTGCCGATGCCCCTGATGGCTGGGGGCACCGTGGTGGGACTGGTGCTTGAGCCGGGCGCCCGCCGACCCCGGCGATGCCGGCAGCTCATAGATACGTGCGCGCAGCGGCTTCGGCTTGTGCGTTGCCCGGGGCGGGGTCCGCAATACCCGCCCGAGCCCCGCCAGTGCGAGCAATACCAGCAGGATCGCAAGCAACAGGATCCACGGCAGCCGCTGCACCGGGCTGTCCGGGAAAGGGCCCGGGTAGGGGTTAGCGGTCATTGGTGCTTGACGGCGATCAGCAGTTGGTCTGCCCCCGCCTTGCGCGCTTCCAGCATCGCCCGCACCACCACCCCGTCCCGGGAGTCGCGGTCTGCGGACACGACCACGGAATTGCCATGCCGCTTGAGCATGGGCTTGAGGGTCTGGACCAGCGTGTCCAGGGTGACGGACGTGTGGTCCAGATAGATCTTGCCCTCCTTGGTGACTGTGAGCGTGACCGGCTGGTTACGGGTCATGGGCGCCGCCTTGCCCTTCGGCAGGTTCACGGCCAGCGAGTTCAGGTGCTGCATGGACAGTGACGCGAGCATGAACGTGGCGAGCAGAAAGAACATCACGTCGATCATCGGAATGATCTCGATGCGGCCCCGCCGGTACTCCCGGGATCTACGCAGTTTCATGGCCGCCTCCCGCGACGTCGGCCTCCAGGCGGACACGGTCCACGAGGCGCGTACCGATGCGTTCCATTTCGTCCAGTGTGCGCGCCTGCAGTCGGGAGAAGAAGTTGTAGCCGAACAGCGCCACCAGCGCGATTGCCAGCCCCAGGGCGGTGGCTATCAGCGCTTCGGCTACCCCCGAGGACACGCCCGCGGGAGCAACCAGTCCCTTGCTGCCGATCAGGTGGAAGGCGTCCATCATGCCCGTGATGGTGCCCAGCAGCCCCATCAGCGGTGCCGCGGTCACGATGGTCTCGAGCACCCAGAGGCCGCGACCCAGGGCGCGCTCGATGGCCTGGGCCTCATCTCCGGCACGCGACTCGATCCACCACGGCGGACCGCCGCGGTGCTGCAGGATGGCCTGCAGAAAACGCGCGAAGTGATGGTGGGGGTTGAGCGTCGCGACCTGGCTTTCCAGGTCTGCCCAGCGGGGCGCGGGGCTCTCGGAAAGCCGCAGCAGGGGCCTGGGCGGGCGCGTGTAGCGCCAGTACACGTAGCTCTTGTCCAGCAGGATGGCGACCGTGACGACCGCAACCAGCAACAGCGGATAGACCATCGGCCCGCCGAACTGCAGGGCGGTCCAGGCCTGTTGGAGGTCTTGCATAGCGAGTATTCCTTCCGACGGGGTTGCCCGAAGTCCCTCCGGATGCAGGAGTGAACGGGTCTGGAGTCCGGGTTCGATGGTGAACCGTTCCGGCCGGCGCAGAAATCCGTGGGCCGGGTCGGGGCGTCCGCGCCGAGTCCCCGACTGGGGGACAGCAGGCTGTTTCCGGTTCAACGGATGGTCCATTGCCTGTCGATGCAAGCAGGCCCGCACAGTTGAGCCGGCCGACCCATTGGAGGGGGCGGATCCCCGGTTTCCGGATTACACCCGGCATTCGCTCCGCGAATGGCCGCCGGCCTGAACAGACCGACCACGCCCTCGCCCAGGACATCGTCATGCCAAGCCCGAATGCTCCCGGCGGATGGTTTGATCCCCGATTCGGGCGGTCGTTCGGCGTTGCCGATCGACAGGTAACGCGCCCTTCCGACGCCCTTCACGGGGCGATCCGGGCTTGACTGCCCTGGCGATGACCATGCCGGAACGGGTAGTAGACTTCCCGGCTTGTACGCCGTCAAGGGGGTGAATTCGCACCGGCCATGGCGGGTTACGGTTGGCGTCGGGCGGGCCGCGTGCGCGAGTGGGTCCGAGCCGAAAGGGAGCACCTCCGTGCTCCGCGGGCCGGCTTTGACCACGCGCCTTCCGAATGTCCACTCTTCGCCCGAGGTCCGGCCCCCGCCGGTCTATTTCGAGTCGGCGGGAAGAACATACCAGTCTTGTTTCCCCTTCGCCGTCGCTCTTCACGCGCCCTCCGATTGACTATATCCTGCCTGGGAAACATGGAAGGGAGCGGAAATGCCACGACCCATCGTCGGCATCATCGGCAACCACCACCTGGTCAACAAGACCTACGAGGTGCATGCGGGCGGAGCGATGAATTCCGAGGCCGTGGCCGAGGTGGCGCGAGCGCTCCCGCTGCTGATACCGGCCGATCCGCGCTACGTCTCGGTGGCGGAGCTGATGGAGGCCTGCGACGGCTTCCTCTTCACCGGGGGCCGGCCCAACGTCCACCCCGAGGAATACGGCGAGGAGCCGACCGAGGCGCACGGCACCTTCGACCGGGCCCGCGACGCGATCACCCTGCCGCTGATCCGCGCGCTGGTCGAACGCGGGCAGCCATTCCTGGCCGTGTGCCGCGGCTTTCACGAGCTGAACGTGGCGATGGGCGGCACGCTGCACCCCGAAATCCGCGACCTGCCGGGGCGCATGAACCACCGGATGCCGCCCGACGGCACCATCGAGGAGAAGTTCGCCCTGCGCCACAAGGTCCGGCTGAGCGAGGGCGGGCCCTTCGCCCGGCTGTTCGGCGCCACCGAGGTGATGACCAACACCCTGCACGGACAGGGCATCAAGGAGCCCGGCGCGCGCATCGTGATCGACGGGCATGCCGAGGACGGCACGCCCGAGGCAATCTACGTGCAGGACGCCCCGGGCTTCGCCCTCTCCGTCCAGTGGCACCCCGAATACCGGGCCGCCAGCGATCCGGTCTCGCGCCTGCTGTTCCGGGCCTTCGGCGACGCAGTCCGGGAATGGCACGCGGGACACAAGAAGACCTTGCTCAAGGCCGTCGGCCGGTAGCGGGCAATCCGTTCTTCGCCGCCCGGCGCCGGCCCTGCTCTCCCGGACTATCCTTAGCTGGGTGCAGGACCGGACTGCCAGCCCGCGTGCGGAAAGGCGGTCGGTCCCCTGTTCCCCGGAGGAGCCCCGTTGATCGCCACCCCGGACAACCTGGAAATGCTGCTGCGGCTGATGGTCGCCCTGGTCGCGGGATCGCTGGTCGGGTACGAGCGCTCGTTCCACGGCCGCTCCGCGGGTTTCCGCACGCATGCCCTGGTCTGCAGCGCCTCTGCCCTGCTGATGCTGGTCACCGTCTACCAGGCTCACTGGGTCCATGCCTCGACCACCCTGGTCAGCCTCGATCCGACCCGGATGGCCCAGGGCATCATGACCGGCATCGGCTTCCTGGGTGCCGGGGTGATCGTCAAGGAAGGCCTGTCCGTGCGGGGTCTGACGACCGCGGCCTCGATCTGGATGACGGCCACCATGGGCATCCTGGCCGGCATCGGCTTCTATTTCCCGCTGGTCGTCTCGGTGGTCCTCACGCTTGGCCTGCTGTCGCTGTTCCGGTGGGTGGAGGCGTGGATGCCTTCCCAGACCTACTACGACTTCGACATCCGGTTCGAACGCGGGTCGGAGCTGAACGAAGAGGCCCTGCGGGAGCTGATCGAGAGCTATGGATTCCGCATCGCCAACTTCAGCTACCGCCTCGACGCGGAAGGCCGGGTTTGCCGCCACAGAATGGTCTTGCACACCACCGACCGCGGCAGCGCGTCACGCCTGTCCGACGAACTGGTCAAGACGCGCTCGGTGCTGGAGTACCGGCTCTCTCCTGCCAGCGACTGATCGGTCGGGGCGACGGCGCACCGGGCTGGTCCGCGGGAAGCGGATCATTCCGCACCCGTTCTCCAGGATGCGCTTACAGCACGGCGCCGACCGCAGCCACGGCACCCCAGGCGATGAAGCCGGCCCCCACGACAGCATCCAGGCGCCAGCGCGCCGGCACGATCTTTTCCGCGCACACCAGCAGCGTGAACAGCGCCATCCACAGCAGGTTCATGGTGCCGACCACGAACAGCACGGCCATCAACGCCCAGCAGCAACCCACGCAGTTGGAGCCGTTGCGCAGACCGACCACGAGCGCACCGGCCGCCCCGTCCCGCCATTCCTGTATCAGGAAGGCGAGCGGCGAGCGGCACCGGCTCATGCACGCGTTCTTCAGGCCACTGAACTGGAACAGGCCCGCACCGACCAGGATCGCCGCACTGACCGCCGCCGAGGTGCTCGCACCCATCGATGTAAGCAGCGCCGCGCGCGCAAGCTCCCACTGGGCCACCGCCGCGGGCACGCAGTAGCCGATCCAGGCCAGCGAATAGCCGGCCACGAACATCGCCGTCGTGCGTGCCGCCGACCGCGGGCTGCGCCGGCCGGCCAGCATCGCGAAGACCGACACGGTCGGCACGACCGAGGGCAGCATCATGGCCACCATCATCACGACCCACATGGCGAAGGTGGCCACGAGCCCGCCATGGCCACCCTCGCCCGCCGCTGCCATGCCGTGCATCGCCGCCATGTGCACGTTCATGTGCACCATGTAGATCCAGCCGAGCGCGACGATCGCGGCCATGCCGGCCCAGACGGCCGCACGGCCCGAACGGAAGCTGCTTCTTATCAACCGGGTGGAGGACATCGCGGTCATCCCGCCGAGCCGTATTCGAACGGGGACGAGAAACCGTTGCGACCCGAAAGGCTCCAGTCCCAGCCGAGGTCCCTGAAGCGGAACTGCCTCGAGCGCGCCACGGTCGCGGGCTGTCCCGGTGCAACGCACAGCGGATGATTTTCGATGGTGACGGCCTGCCCGCCCTGGCCCTCGATGCGCTCGATTTCGGCTTCGGCCACGCCGGCGATCGAAAGGCTGCTGGTCCGGCCGTCGCTCGCGAAGCGCATCGGCACGCTCCTGGCCCCCGCCATCTCGCCGATCAGGGAGACCAGCACTTCCGGGTGTCCGCCGGCCTTGCCGCCGAAGATCGCGTGCAGCGCCTCGCTCTGCGCCTGGTCGGCGTTCTCGTCGAAGTAAGCCCCGGCGGTCCACCTGCCCTCGATCATGTTGCCGGGCGCATAGACCGCCAGCGCGACGTTGAGGCCGTCGAGCGGAACATCCCCGTAGTAGCCCCGGTCGATGTGCCAGGCCACCAGCGCCGTGCAGGTGCCTTCGGTCGGCTCGCTCGTGAACACGCACGGGCAGGCGACCGCGCAGTTGCAGGTCTCGAAATAGGTCCCGTTGAGTTTCCAGTCGGTCATGGCATCGATCCTCGGTTGAAGTGCCGGACGCGCCCCTTCCGTCCCTGACGACCGCCGCATCGCAGGCCCGGACAATCACGGTCCGGCGCATGGCGGCGCAGTCCCCGCTTGCGGCCGACGGACACGGCGCGCGGCGGGGCTGCCCGATTTCAGCCTAGGGATGAGACGCGCGTATCGCATCGACAGGATTGATCAACTTCGGTGGGGACGATCGGATAGTCAGATCTGACTAGCTCGGACAGCGGCCGCAATCTCTGCAGGCGCGTGAACGGGACAGACCTGCTTCACGCACATCCCGCGCGTTGCGCAGGCTGCGGGCCATGCCATCTGGTGCGTCTTCCTCCCGCACCGTCACCCGATGTTCTGGGTGAACCGGCACTTCGGATACGCCGAGCAGGCCCAAAATTGGTGACCGCTGCCCGCGCCATGCCTGGCAGCGCGCAAGACGAGTCGACTGCCACACCTCGGGCAGTGGCGGAGCGCATTCGGGTCGCCCCTGCGGTGCAGGTTGCGTACATGCATGATGCGAAGGATGTCCTGCCGCTTCAGCCGCTTGGCCGCGATCTCTCTCAGCAGGTCGCGGACCTGATCGTCCGTAAAAACTGCCCGCTGGAAGGTCTTGATGTATGAAGCGAAGCGGGAGCCTGAGGTGACGTTCGCCGGGATCCGTGTCTTGAACGTGCTGTTGCCTACAAACGCCACGACCGAGTGGATCGTCTCCGGCGGAATCTGCAGCGCCCGCTCGACGGCTGTTACGTGTTTGAAGTTCTGGCGCAGGGGATTCTGAAACCGGTAAGAGCGTCCATAGATGCTCTGTATCCACTGCGCTTGGTCTTCTTTCCCGAAGATCCACCCGCGCCGATTCTTCGTTTCCAGGACGAAGACACCGAAACGCGAGATGAAGATGTGGTCGATCTGCGTCGCACCGTCCGGACATCTCAGCGTGACGTCGTCGAGGCGATGATAGATCTTCCCGCTCAGCCTCAGCCTCGCGGAGAATCGGACCCGCCACTCGCCCCAATGGCCCTTCGCCCAAGCCGAGCGGGATATCCGGCGAATGGCAAGTGCCGCGATGGCGGCCAGGACGATAGCGGACGGATCCATCGCGTGGTCGTTGCCCGATACTTCCAGTTCGCCAGTGGCCTGCGGAAACAGGCAGCCAGGTGAATGCTCGGACCGCTGCGCGATAAATCCCGCGGCTCGGTCCGCTCGACCCCGACGACACGGGCAGAACGGGCGAAGAATATCGCGCGCGGAAACACGAGGTACGGCCCGTTGCCGACACAGACACCGCCAACGTAGTCGTTGACCGCCAAGAGCGCTTCACTCGGCCGACGGGCACACCACCTTTTGCGATTGGCGGCACATGTGAACCGGCGACGGCAGGGGAAATCGGGCGTGCTGGTTCCGATTTTCACCTTGCGACCGGCTTCGTGGCGGCAACCAAGCCCGGCGAGGCAACCTCGCCTGGACGAAATGCCGGACACCGGGGATGGATCCCTCATTCCGACTGACCGCAATCGCTCCTCTTTCCGCAGTCGTACCATAATTTCTGGGGAGTCCCGGTGAGTGCTCCGGGAACTCTTGGCCTGAGGATGCCTCATGCGATCGGCGTTGCCACATGTTCCCCCTGACACACGCTGGCGGGGACGGATTCGAAACTGGGAGATCCTGGCCGGTGCGTGGATCCTGGTCGTCGGGACCGTGCTGCATTTCGTTTTCGAGTGGAGCGGTCACTGGCGGCCGATCGCAGTGTTCGTTCCTGTCAACGAGAGCGTATGGGAGCACTGCAAGCTGGCGGTCTGGCCCGGCGTGTGGTTTGCGTTCGTGCAGCTCGGTCTTATGAGAAACCGCCCGGATACCTTCGTGACGGCCAAGTGCCTTGGCCTGCTCAGCATGCCACTGGTCATCATTGGCCTGTTCTACGGGTACACCGCCATACTGGGCGGGAATTACCTGGCGCTCGACATTCTGCTGTTCGTCCTGTCGATCGCCATCGGCCAATGGCTCAGCTACACACTGTGCGTCCGGCCCCCGACGGGCAGATCCTGGCCCGTTGTCGCCGGTGCGGGAATGATTGCGCTGCTGGCGGCTTTTTGCGTGTTCACATTTTTTCCACCGCACATTGCCCTGTTTGAACATGCCGGAACCGGAATGTACGGCATTCTCAAATGACGAGACGAGTGCCGCCCCGGGTGACGCCTGGTGACCGCGCCGGCGGGATCGGTTCCGGCATTCCGGCATCCGGCGTCGCTGTCGCTTCCGGAAGCGACAGCGGACAAGGGGGCAGACAAATCCATTCTCCCTTTCGGTCCCTTCCGACCGACCCCGCTCCGGGACGCAGTTACCGGGCCTTGTCCCGGAACGCGGCGCTGGCGGCGCGATTCGCCGGACCGCCCACCAGCCCCGCAAACGTCTCGTTCTCCCGCTGGCGGGCCGCGCGAACCATGTCGAGGCGCGCGTCCGACAGCAGCTTCTTCGTGGCCGTCAGCGACTCGCGCGGCATGACGGCAATCCCGCCGGCCATCTGCAGCGTCTCGTCCATCGGCGATTCCGCCGGCACGGCCTGGAACGACAGCCCGATCTCCCGGGCCCGGTCGGCGTCGACCCAGCAGGCGGTGTAGAGCGCGTCGTTGACGGCATTGAGCTGGTCCGGGCGATTCGGCGTCAGCGCAGTACCCGGCCGAGCCTCTCTGCAAGCAGGACCTCGCTCATCACGGCGCCTCCACCTCGTCGGGCCGGCCGGACCATTGCCACGCCATGGTCCGCCGCGAGATCCCCAGCATCATGCCGCCCAGGGTCCGGGGATGCAGGAAGATGGTGTCGGCGACGCGGCCCCCGGGCCGGTTGGACGGGACCACCGTGTGGCCGAGGCCGTCCGCCTTGAGCCGTTCCTCGATCGCGGGCAGCTCGCCGGACTCGCCGAAGGCCATGTAGTAGCACTCGCCGAAACGGGCGAAGTATCGCCCCATGGTCTTCTGCGGGTCCGTGGGGGTAATCATTTCGAAACGATGCAGCTGCCCTGCCCGGAACAGGGTCAGGACTCCCTCGTAGCCGTACTCGGCGGACCGGATGGGAACGAAGTTGTCCGTGTCCAGATCGAAGATCCCCGCGCACTGGGCCACCCGTGTCGGCACGTCGTGGACCAGCAGGGTCGCCTCGTAGAAGGTGTCGATGGCACCGACCGGTTCGAGCTCTTCGTCCAGGCTGATCACCACCTGCATCCCGAAGCCGCCGGTCTGCCCGGCGCCCAGGAATGCCTGCCCCGCTTCCAGGGCCGGCTCGATTCCCAGCTCCTCGAGATGCTTGGTCAGGGCACCGAGGCGATCCGTGGAGAATCCCGCCGCGAACAGGTGCGCGCCCCGCGCAGCCAGGGCATCCTGCACCATGCCGGTGCCGTCGGGCGACAGGAACTCGACCCGGCCGGTGCCGAGGCGCCAGGTGCTTCGCATCGCACCGAGGCAGTGCACCCGGTCTTCCCCTTCGCGCTCGGCGCCGAGCACACTCGCCCACGGCGCCGCGGCCTGGTCGCGATCGGGAACAACCACTTGCAGACGATCCACACGCTTCAGCATAGCCTGTCTCCACCCGTAGAAGCCGAAACCGGGGCCGGTTCCAATCCGGCGTCGGGCCAACCGGTCGATCCTCACAACCGGCCTCTCGCCCCCGTCTCCCGCCCCCCCGGACCGGATGCGGGGCGAGGTCCGGCCGGCCCGGTCAGGACGACCTGCCGCCTGGCGGAACCTTGCCTTATACTGCCTCAGCGGAACATGGTCAAACGGCTGGCCAGCGAGCTCGACCAACGCTGACGACGCCCTTCGGGCAACCCGGGAAGGACCTGTCTTCGCGTCAGAGGTGCCCCGCCCCTGGCATCCCGCGCTCCCCGGAACCGCGGATCGTTCCCCCTCTTCCCCACTGTCCCGCCCATGGAAGAGACGGTGCCCACCCTGCTCGAGGGGCGTCGACAGGCTGTATAGTGGCCCCTCATTTGCCAGGAAACGGAATGACGCATGGGCACCGGAAGAGAGTTCGACCTGGTCGTGTACGGGGCCAGCGGTTTTACCGGCCGGCTGGTGGCGGAGTACGTGAACGAACGCTACGGCGAGTCACTGCACTGGGCGCTGGCCGGGCGCAACGAGGAGAAGACCCGGGCGGCGCGCGACGAGCTGGGGATCCCCGCATCGGTACCGGTCATCGTCGCCGACGCGGACAGGCCGGAGACGCTGAAGGCGCTCGCCGAACGCACCCGCGCGGTGATCACCACCGTGGGTCCGTACCAGCTCTACGGCGAGCCGCTGGTGGCGGCCTGCGCCGGAGCCGGCACCGACTACGTCGACCTGTGCGGCGAGCCGGCGTGGATGCGCCGGATGATCGACGCCTACGAAGAGACCGCGCGGGAGAGCGGCGCGCGGATCGTGTTCTCCTGCGGCTTCGATTCGATCCCTTTCGACCTGGGCGTGTTCTTCCTGGGCGAGCATGCCCGCGAGAAGCTGGGCGCTCCCCCGTCCCGGGTGAGGGGCCGGGTGCGCGGCCTGAACGGCAGCTTCTCCGGCGGCACCGCCGCCAGCCTGAAGGCGACCCTGGCGGCGGCCGAGTCGGACCCGGAGGTGCGCGAGCTGCTGCTCGACCCGTTCGCCCTGACGCCGGGCTTCAGCGGCCCGGAGCAGCCGCCGGCGGACGAGCCGCACTACGACGAGGCGCTGGACAGCTGGCAGGCACCGTTCGTCATGGCCCCCATCAACACCCGCAACGTGCATCGCTCCAACCTGCTGCTGGGCCATCCCTACGGCCGTGATTTCCGCTACGACGAGATGCTGCTCACCGGCCCCGGCGAGGAAGGCAGACAGATCGCAGAGGCGGTGGCCGTCGACGACTCCCTGACCGCCGACGACGGACCGAAACCCGGCGAGGGACCGAGCCGGGAGGAGCGTGAGAGCGGCTTCTACGACGTCCTGTTCATCGGGGAAACACCGGACGGCGGGGCGGTCAGGGCCAGCGTATCCGCCGACCTCGATCCGGGCTACGGCTCCACCTCCCGGATGATCACCGAAAGCGCCGTGTGCCTGATCGAGGACGCCACCGATACCCCGGGCGGCATCTGGACCACGGCACCGGCCATGGGCAACAGGCTGATCGACCGGCTGACGGAGAACGCCGGCCTGACCTTCCGGGTCGAGTGAACCGGGCAAGGGACGGGTTCACTTGGTCTGCCGCATCCGAACGCCGGCGGCGGACCGGATGCGGTGCATGGTGGATCCGTCCCCCTTTCCCTGCTCGTTCCTCCGGTTCCCGAATGCAGGGACGGAACCGTCACTCCCCTTCGAGCAGGCTGGAGAAACGGACGCCAAAGCCGTCCGGATCGGCCACCGTGAAATCACGCAGGCCATAGTACCGATCCGCGATCGGGATCACGACGCGGGCGCCGACTTTGTTCGCACGCTCCCAGCAGGCGTCCACGTCGGGCACCATCACGCGAACGTTGGCGGCGGGGAACGCCGGAACGTCGGGCCAAGCGGCGTCCCGCGCCTCCGGGAGCGCGGAGAGTTCGGCCAGGAACAGTCGATGGTCCTCCCGGCCCAGCTCCACGAAGTCGCCGGCGTCACGAAGGAGCGCGAACCCGAGCTTGCGGTAGAACCCGACCGATCGCCGGAGGTCCTGCACAAAGATCTCGGTCACCAGTTGCAGCGTCGGATCCACGCATCGGGGCATGCCCGTATCCTCATCTTCAGTGAACGAGCGTGCCGCAAAGGGGACAGACCTGACCGGTACCTCCAGAAAATGACTCCGTCCCCTTTTCCCGCAGGCCATACCCGTGTCGGAGGTCAGTGCTCAGCCTACTCCTGCCGCGCGATATCGACCGAGATCTCCACCGCCCGGCTCGTGCCCCTGTTCTCGAGCCAGTGTGTGGTATTCCGGTCCTCGGGCCAACCCAATCCCGGGCCATAGTCCGTGGCGACCCCGTTTCGATGGTCGGTGATCGTTCCCCGCAGGATGTAGACGATGCCCGGTCTGTCCACATGGTCGTGAAGCGGGCCGAACACGCCTCCGGGTTCCACGGTCACCATGCGCATCCGAAGTTGTCGCCCCTCCATGCCCACGATCTCGGGGCCCAGGTCGACCGTTCCAAGCAACACCACCGTAACGCCCTTCGTCTCGGGTACCACCTGCTCATTGCTCATCGCGTTCTCCTGCCCGAAGACCGGAATGAAAAAAATGCACCCTTCCGGCCGGCCCCGTCCCGATTCCCGACTGGCGTCGGCTTTCCACGGACGGCCCCGCCCCCGGCGTTCGATCCCGCGCCCGACGACCGACCCGGCCGCCGCGCGCGAACCGCCTGTTGCCGGTCAGTTGCCCCGTCCGACCGCATGGCAGGGACGGTCCGCTACCACCTCCCGGGCATTGCCTTCCTCCCTGAAGTCAGGAATCCCAACGACGGGGTCGATCAGAGCTTAGTACGCGCGCGCTACGGCGATGAGCCGACAACGGGTCTGTCCTGCTTTTCCACAACGTGCGGACAAGCCCGGCCGATCAATGGCTGACGGCAGGGCCTGGCCCGGTTCGGGGCGGAACCGCACGCGGGAACAGTGGCGACGCCGCGGCAACGGCCACGCCGAGAAGGGCAAAACCCATGAACGCGCCCGTGTAGCCGGTCCACCCCACCGCCATGCCCGCCAGCGGCGAGCCCACCGCCTGGCCCACGCCGATGGCCATGAAGGGCAGCACCGGCCCCAGCGACGGCCGCGCCGGGAGCAGTCGGATGCCGGTGACCAGGTAGACGCCGGTCAGGGTCATGTAGGCCAGTCCGAAAAGGCCGGCGGACACCAGGCTCAGGCCCATCCGGTCAGGCGCGGCGGCCAGCAGCGCCAGGGCCGAGGCGAGCATCACCAGTGCCCCGCCCTGGGTCGCCGCCGCACCATGGCGGTCGATCATGTCCCCGGCCAGTCCGCCGCCGAAGCCGACGACCCCGACCGCCAGCCACAGCAGGCCGGTCTGGCTCGCTGCCATGCCGCCCCGGGCCACGGCCAGGTCGGGTGCGAACACCCAGTAGGCCGAGCTGACCATGCCCATGCCGAACCCGAAGGCCGCCAGGCGTATCAGCGCGGCACGCTGCGCCGGCGTGTGGCCGGGTCTTTCGGCGGCGTCGGCGGCATCGCGCCCCGAGTCGGCCGGCAGCAGGCACCAGGCGGCCACCAGGCCGAGGGCCGCCAGCGCCGCGAAGGACAGATAGGCCGCGCGCCAGGCGTCCGCCAGCAGCAGCACGGCGGGAACGGACAAGGCGACGCCCGCGCTGGTACCGGCATTCATCACGGCGTTGACCCGACCGTGCAGCCGGGGCTGCACCGCCGCCTGCGCACCGGCCGACATGGCCGGCATCATCAGCCCGGTGCAGATGCCGCA
>Ga0102962_1000251_pt1 | contig 29564 bp, 39 predicted proteins | sample SalPonF2_C_D2_MG_FD_84519 | JGI IMG/M metagenome (GOLD analysis project Ga0102962, IMG submission 84519) | Salt pond soil microbial communities from South San Francisco under conditions of wetland restoration - Salt Pond MetaG SF2_C_D2_MG ...
CCGCTGCTGCACGAGCAGCTCGGCGAATGGGGGATCGAGATCTCCGCCGGCCAGCTCAGCCGACTCATCACCGAGCCGTGCGAGGTCTTTCACGCTGAGAAAGAAGCGCTGCTGCGCGCCGGCCTGGCGCACAGCGATTTCGTGCATGTCGATGACACCGGTGCCCGCCATGACGGGCGCAACGGCTATGCCGCCCACATCGGCAACGAGCACTTTGCCTGGTTCGCGAGCACCGAGTCCAAGAGCCGAATCAACTTCCTGGAGCTGCTGCGCGCCGGCGATGCGGGTTACCTCATCAATGAGGCAGCCTGCGCTTATATGCGGACTCAAGGCTTGGCGCACACGCCGCTGGCACAGCTCGAAGCGCTGGTACCGCGCACGCTCGACAGCCAGGCCGCATGGCAGGCGATGCTCACCGAGCTGGGGATTAGCCGCGAACGCCACGTGCGCATCGCCACCGAGGGCGCCTTGCTCGGTGCGGTGAGTGCGTCCGGCATCAATCCGGAACTGGTGATCATCAGTGATGATGCCGGCCAGTTCGATGTGCTCACCCACGCGTTGTGCTGGATCCATGCCGAGCGCGGCATCCACAAGCTGCTGGGCTTTAACGACGCGCAACGCGCCGCACTCGCCTGGGCACGCGGTGAGATCTGGGCGATCTATCAGGCGTTGAAAGCCTACCAGGCCGAGCCGACGCCCGCTGCGCGCGCCGAGATCGAAGCCCGCTTCAACGCGCTGTGCACCCACAAAACCGGCTTCGAGAGCCTCAACCGCGCGCTCAAGCGCCTGCAGCGCAACGCCGCTGAGCTGCTGCGCGTGCTCGATCGCCCCGAAATCGCGCTGCACAACAACCCCGCCGAGCGCGACATCCGCGAGTACGTGAAGAAGCGCAAGATCAGCGGCTCGACCCGCAGCGACGCCGGCCGGCGCTGCCGCGACACCTTCGCGAGCCTGAAAAAGACCTGCCGCAAGCAGGGCCTCTCGTTCTGGGATTACCTGCGCGACAGGGTCGGCTCCAAGCCGGCGATCCCGCGGCTGGCGAGTCTGATCTTCGGCGCCGAACCGACGCAGATCGCCCGCGCTGAGCCGTAACCCCATGCGCTACTGCGCCCGTCACTTCTCCGCGGCCGAGCTGGCGCTGATCCGTCGCCTGATTGCGAGCCGCCCACAAGCCTCGCGCGCGGCGCTCTCGCGCGCCGTGTGCGAACAACTCGACTGGCGCCGCCCGGACGGGCGACTCAAGGACATGAGCGCTCGTGTGGCGATGCTGCGCATGCAGCGCGATGGCTTGATCTCATTGCCCCCGCCGCGCAACACCAATGGCAACGCTCAGCGCTATCGCCGCCGCAGCGCCGCCGCCGAGCCCGGTGCCCCGCTGCACGCCGCCTCGCCACGCGAGCTCGGCGCGCTGGAGCTGGTGGCGGTCGCCGATCGCACCGCCTCGCATCTGCACAACGAGTACCTCGAGCGCTACCACTATCTCGGCTACCAGCCGCTGCCCGGCGCACAGCAGCGCTACTTCGTCTTCGCCAACGCCACGATCGTCGCACTGCTCGGCTTCGGCGCCGCCGCCTGGAAGTGCCAGCCTCGGGATAGCTTCATCGGCTGGAGTGCGCCGCAGCGCGAGCGACAACTACATCGCCTCGTCAACAACGCCCGCTTCCTCATCTTGCCCTGGGTCCGTTGCAAGAACTTGGCGTCCTGCATCCTGGCCATGGCCGCACGACGCCTCGGCGACGACTGGCAGGCGCGCTACGGGTACCGGCCCGTGCTCCTGGAGACCTTCGTCGAGCAGCCGCGCTTTCGGGGCACCGCCTACCGGGCGGCGAACTGGCACTGCCTCGGCCAAACCCAGGGCCGCGGCAAGCTCGATGTACACCATCGGGCCGCTTTGCCCAGAAAAGGCGTCTGGATCTATCCCCTGCAACCGACCTTCCGGCGTATCCTCTGCGCCGACAACCTCGGCGGCTGAGCACCACTCTGCCCGGGGTTAATGAGGTCTTACCTAAATATTTACATTTATAATCTAAGGTAAACGTCAGAAAGGAATATCGTCGTCGAACTCGTCCTCCACGGGCGGGCCCGCCGGACTCGTCGAGGTCTGATCACTGGCGCTCCCGCGGCTGGCGCTGCCCTGGCTCTGGTTGCCGTAACTGGCGCTGCCGCCGCCTGCCGGGCCACCACCCAGCATATTCATCTCGTTGGCGACGATCTCCGTGCTGTAGCGGTCCTGACCGCTCTGTTTGTCCTGCCACTTGCGCGTCTGCAACTTGCCTTCCACGTAAACCTGCGAACCCTTGCGCAGGTACTCGCCGGCGATTTCGGCGAGGCGGCCGAACATGACCACGCGGTGCCACTCGGTGCGCTCCTGCTGTTCGCCCGACTGCTTGTCGCGCCAGGTCTCGGAGGTGGCCAGCGCCAGGTTGGTGACCGCGGAGCCGCTGGGCAGGTAGCGCACCTCCGGATCGCGGCCCAGATTGCCGATCAAGATGACCTTGTTCACACCCCTAGCCATGACTGCCCCCTGTAGCAGAATGTCCGCTGCCGCGCCCGGCCCGCATCAGGCTGCGGCCGGCGCGCCGTCGCTGAATTCACCGAGCCGCTGTTCGTCCAGATCATGACGATCAACCTTCAGATAAGCAACCCCGTCCTCGGGCACCACCACGGCCTCGGCCACGCCCGGCACTTGCTGCAGGCGCTCGGCCATACGATCGGCCTCGGATTCGCTCACGGGGCCTACATTCAGTAGATAGCTGCTGTAGTAGCGCGGCTGCGCCATGCCGAGCGCGATCCCGAGCCACACCAGCGCCACAACGCCGGCAAAGACAAACACGCCGACGACGCCGCCGACGCCCATCACCCAGCCGCCGAGCGTACCGCCCACGAAGATGCCGAGGAACTGGGAGCTCGAGTACACGCCCATCGCCGTGCCCTTGCCATCCGCCGGCGCTACCTTGGATATCAACGACGGCAGCGTCGCCTCCATCAGATTGAACGCGCCGAAGAACAACACCAGCAGCACGGAGATAGCGACCAGGCTCGCCGGCACCAGGGTGAGCGCGAACTGGGCCACCGCTAGCGCGGCAATGGCTCCGATAAAGATGCCCTTCATGCGCCGGTATTTCTCGGCCACGATCACCAGCGGCACCATGAGCACAAAAGACACGAACAGGATCGGCAGATAGAAGTACCACTCGTGGCTCGCCGACAACCCCGCCGCGTGTCGCAGCATGATCGGCAAGGCCAGAAACGTGGCGGTGAGCATGGTATGCAGGGCGAGAATGCCGAAATCGAGGCGTAACAGCTCCGGGTCCCGCAGCACCCGCTTGAACAGCGCCGGCACCGCCTCCGTGTCGCGGTGACGGCGAATGCGCGCGGGCTTGGGCACGACGAACTGGAGTACGCCGATGCCGAGCACGGCGAGCACTGCCGTGAGCCAGAAGATGCCGGGCACCCCCGCCCATGCATTGATCAGCGGCCCCACGACCACCGCCAGCGCGAACGAAAACCCGATGGTCATGCCGATGATCGCCATGGCCTTGGTGCGGTGCTCCTCGCGCGTCAGATCCGCCCCCAGCGCTAGGGTCGTCGAGCCGACGGCGCCGCCGCCCTGCAAAATACGCCCGATAATCACGCCCTCAATGGAGTGGGACATCGCAGCGACGACGCTGCCTGCCGCGAAGATGAGCAAACCCAGAGCGATCACCGGCTTGCGCCCGACGCGGTCCGAGCTCATGCCGAACGGAATCTGCAGCAGCGCCTGCGCGAGCCCGTAAACCCCGAGCGCCAGCCCGATGGTGAACGGCGTCGCGCCGGTGAGATGGTGGGCATAGACCGAGAACACGGGATAGATCATGAACAGGCCGAGCATCCGCAGCGAGAAGATACTCGCCAGAGAGAATGCAGCCCGGGACTCGGTCTGGGTCATACCGTTGTTAGCGCTCATGCACGTTCGCTTCTATCAGGATCGGTCGATGCGTCGAAATCGGGATCGGTCGACGGCGCGGAGTGTCGGGCGTGCCGTGCCCGGCCAGTGCGGCGGCCCTAGCGGGCGCCCGACGGCGCATAGTTTACCATAGCCGCCAGCGCGTCCGGCGCGGCGCCGCACGCGATTTCAGGCTAGTCGCCACCTTCGCGCGCGGGCTATACTGGTCCGTTTGACAGCCGAGCCAACTCCAGGAATGGACACCATCCGCATACGCGGCGCGCGCACCCATAATCTGCAGGGCGTTGACCTTGACCTGCCGCGCGAAAAACTGATCGTCATCACCGGCCTGTCCGGGTCCGGCAAGTCGTCGCTGGCCTTCGACACGATCTATGCGGAAGGCCAGCGCCGCTATGTGGAGTCGTTGTCCGCGTACGCGCGTCAGTTCCTGTCCATCATGGAAAAGCCGGACGTGGACGTTATCGAGGGACTGTCGCCGGCAATCGCCATCGAGCAGAAGTCCACCTCGCACAACCCGCGCTCCACGGTGGGCACCGTCACCGAGATCCACGACTACCTGCGTCTGCTCTATGCGCGCGCCGGTACGCCGCGCTGCCCCCGGCACGGCCTCGACTTGCAGGCACAGACGGTAAGCCAGATGGTGGACCAGGTGCTGGCACTGCCCGAGGGCGGGGCCTGGATGCTGCTGGCACCGATCATCTCGGAGCGCAAGGGCGAGCACAAGGACGCGCTCGAGCAGCTGCGCTCGCAAGGGTTCATTCGCGCGCGCGTGGACGGGCGCGTCGTCGAACTCGACGACATGCCTGACCTCAACGCCAAAACCAAACACACCATCGAGGCGGTGGTCGACCGTTTTCGCGTGCGCCCGGATCTGGCCCAGCGTCTGGCCGAGTCTTTCGAGACCGCACTGCGGCTGGCAGACGGCACCGCCCTGGCGGCGCCAATGCGTGCGCAAGAAGGCGTGCGCGAATTGGTGTTCTCTGCGCGCTACGCCTGTGCGCAGTGCGGCTACAGCCTGCCCGAGCTGGAACCGCGCCTTTTTTCGTTCAACAACCCGGCCGGCGCCTGTGCGCACTGCGACGGCCTGGGCGTGGAGCAGGTGTTCGACCCGGCGCGCATCGTCTCGCACCCGGAGCTGAGCCTGGCGGGCGGTGCGGTGCGCGGCTGGGACCGGCGTAATCCGTACTACTTCGAGCTCATTCAATCGCTGGCCGCCCACTACGGCTTCGATATTGAAACGCCGTTCGAGGCACTGCCGGAGCGTATTCGCCAGATCATTCTCTACGGCAGCGGCGGGGAGCCGGTCGAGTTTCGCGAGCCCGGCGCGCACGGCCTGCGCCGCAGCCGCCGCCCGTTCGAAGGCGTGCTGCCCATCATGCGCCGCCGCTACCGTGATACCGAATCCGTCGCGGTACGCGAAGAGCTCGCCAAATACTTAAGCGACCGGCCGTGTGCCCACTGCCACGGCCAGCGCCTGAACGAAGCGGCGCGCAACGTGTTCGTGGCCGAGCGCAGCCTGCCGGAGGTCTCGGAGCTGAGTGTCGAGGAGGCGCTGGCGTTCTTCGCCCAGCTCGCCCTGCCCGGCTGGCGCGGCGAAATCGCGGAACGCATCAACAAAGAACTCGCGGACCGCCTGGGATTCCTGGTGGACGTGGGTCTGAATTATCTGACGTTGTCGCGGGCAGCGGAAACGCTGTCCGGCGGCGAAGCGCAGCGCATTCGCCTCGCCTCCCAAATCGGCGCCGGCCTGGTGGGCGTGATGTACGTACTGGATGAGCCTTCCATCGGGCTGCACCAGCGCGACAACCGACGCCTGCTCGCGACGCTGGAACGCCTGCGCGACCTGGGCAATACGGTGATCGTCGTCGAACACGACGAGGACGCCATCCGCGCCGCCGACTACGTGGTGGACATGGGGCCCGGCGCGGGCACCCACGGCGGGCGCGTGGTCGCCCAAGGCAACCCGGAGACGGTGGCGGCCGCGCCCGGCTCGCTGACCGGCGACTACCTGGCCGGTCGCAGGCAGATCGCCGTACCGTGCGCACGTCGGGCGCCGCGTGAGGCGCACTGGCTGCGTCTGCGCGGCGCGCGCGGCAACAACCTGCGCAACCTCTGCGTCGACATTCCGTTGGGGCTGTTCACCTGCGTCACCGGCGTCTCCGGCTCGGGCAAGTCGACCCTCATCAACGACACCCTCTACCGCATTGCCGCGCATCGGCTCAACCGGGCGTCCACCGCACCCGCCCCTTTCGATGACATTGAGGGCCTGGATAAGCTCGACAAAGTCATCGATATCGATCAGAGCCCGATCGGGCGCACGCCGCGCTCCAATCCCGCCACCTATACCGGCCTGTTCACGCCGATCCGGGAGCTGTTCGCGGGCACCCCGGAGGCGCGGGCACGCGGCTATCAGCCCGGGCGCTTCAGCTTCAACATCAAGGGCGGACGCTGCGAGGCGTGTCAGGGCGAGGGGCTGATCAAGGTGGAGATGCACTTCCTGCCGGACATCTTCGTGCCCTGCGACGTCTGCCGCGGACGCCGCTACAACCGCGAGACGCTGGAGGTGCGCTACAAGGGGCGCAACATTCACGAAGTGCTGCAAATGACCGTCGAGGAAGCCGTCTCTTTCTTCGACGCCGTGCCCGCACTCAAGCGCAAGCTGGGAACGCTGCTCGACGTCGGCCTGTCCTACATCCGCCTGGGTCAGGCAGCGACCACCCTGTCCGGCGGGGAGGCGCAACGCATCAAGCTCGCGCGCGAGTTGTCGCGGCGCGATACCGGCAATACTCTCTACATCCTTGACGAGCCCACGACCGGCTTACACTTCCAGGACATCGGCCAGCTACTGGCGGTGCTCCAGCGGCTGCGCGACGAAGGCAACACGGTCATTGTCATCGAGCACAACCTGGACGTGATCAAGACCGCCGACTGGATCATCGACCTGGGCCCGGAGGGCGGCAACGGCGGCGGTCGGCTGGTGGCCGCGGGCACGCCGGAACAGGTGGCCGGCATTGCGCAGTCGCACACCGGGCGCTTCCTGGCGCCCAGGCTGGCAGCGCCGTCACCGGCGCGACGCCGCCACGCCTAGGCCAAAAGACTCACTTGGCCGCCGCCGCCGGCTCCGGCGCTTCGTCTTGCGCGCGCGCTGCCCGCGGTTGGCCCGTACGCTGTTCAGCCAGCCTGTCGCGCATCAGCTTGCCGCTGCCGCCGCGCCGCGCCAGCACGATCTCGCTGATCACGCATAGGGCGATCTCTTCGGGCGTGCGCGCGCCCAAATCGATACCTGCCGGGGCGCGCACGCGCGCCAACTCGTCCGCGTCCAGCCCCTGCTCTTCCAGGTAGTCCAGCACCAGACCCGCGCGTTTGCGGCTCGCCACCATGGCGATATAGCGCGCACGCGATTGCAGGGCACGGCTGATCGACTGGTGATCGCCCTTATGCTGGGTGGCGATGACCACGAAATCGTCCGCTTCGGGCTGGAGCTGGGCATAATCCAGGTCGTCGTCGGTGATCAGGCGCTCGGCGTTGGGGTAGCGCGGCCACTCCGCCATGGGATCGTCGACCACCACCTTGAGCCCCATCAGGTCGCCCATTTGGCACAGGCACTCGGCCACGCGCCCGTGACCCATGATCCACAGCGTCGGCTTGGGCATAATCGCCTCCACGTAGACGCGCATGCTGCCGCCGCAGGGCATGCCCACGCCCAGCACTTCGTCGTCCAGATCGATGTCGATGACGCGCGTGTCGCCGTGCTCCATGCACTCCAGTGCCGTGCTGCAAACCGCGGACTCGGCACACCCGCCGCCAACCCAGCCGGCAACCAAACGCCCGTCTTTGTCGATCACGGCCTTGGCCGCGGTCTTGGCGGACACCGACCCCTCGGTCTCCACAACGGTGGCGACGGCAAACGGCTCCTGCTTGGCCCGCATCTCGACTTCAACGTCCAGAATGTCCTTTGCCATGGTTGCGTTCCCTCCTCGCGGCGCGAGCGCGGTCGACGGGCTCCAGCGCCGCGTCAAAACATGTTCACACCTAGTTTAGTACCTTGAGCGTTGCGGCGTCAGTCCCGCAGGGCGGCTTCCAGATCCTCGCGCGTGTCCACATCCCGCAGGATGCCGGCGTCATCCACATCCACGTATTCCAGCCGCTCGGCGTTCGACTCAAGCACCTGCCGCGCGCCCACGTCGCCATACAGCGCGGCGAGCGCGTCGCCGAAAGCGGCCGAGAAGCCGACCGGATGTCCGCGCCGGCCCCGATAGCGGGGCGCCACGATGGCGGCGCCGGCGCGCAGCCGCTCGACGACGCGGGCGATGGTGGACACCTGGACAAAGGGCATGTCGGCGAGCGCGACCACCCAACCCGCGGCATCGCACGTGGCGCGGACCCCGCAGGCGAGGGTCTGGCCCATGCCCTGCGGCGCCTCGTCGCAGATCTGCAACCGGGCCCCCGACTCCTCCAGCGCGCGCATCAGCAGCGGGCGGCGCGGCGCCACCAGCACCAGGCAACGGTCCACGCCGGCCTGCTCCAGGCGGTTCAGCGAAGCCAGCACGATCGGCTGGCCGCCCGGCAACGGGTGCAGGAGTTTGTCGGCCCCGAAGCGGCGTGCACGACCGCCGGCCAGCAGCAACCCGACGATCCCGGCGGCCACCGTCAGGCCGCCCTGCGCCGCCGGCCGGAGAGCGCACCGGCAAGATCGCTCAGGCTCTGCAGGTTATGCACGGTGCGAAAGTCGTCCACGAAGGGAAGCATGGTGCGGATGCCGGCTGCCCGGGGCTCGAAGTCCTCGTAGCGCAGCAACGGGTTGAGCCAGACCAGTCGCAACGCGGAACGCTGCAGCCGCGCCATCTCCGCCCCCAAGCTGCTGTCGGGATCGCGATCCAGGCCATCGGTTATCAGCAGCACCACCGCGCCCTGCGCCAGCAGGCGGCGCGACCAGTCGCGGTTGAACGCATGCAGACAGGAACTGATGCGCGTGCCCCCCGACCAGTCCTGCACCACCTGCCCGATGCGCGCCAGGGCGGCATCCACGTCGCGATCGCGCAGGTAGCGCGTGACATTGGTGAGGCGCGTGCCGAACAGCAGCGTGTGCACCCGGTCTCGGTCATTGGTCACCGCGTGCACGAAGTGCAGGAACATGCGCGAATAGCGGCTCATCGAGCCGGAGATATCGCACAGCACCACCAGCGTGGGCCGACGCCGGCGCACCATGCGGTAGCGCAGCGGAATGCCGGCGCCGCCGCCGCGCAGGCTGGCGCGCAACGTGGCGCGCAGGTCCACACGTCCGCCGCCAGCGCGGGGGCGGTAGCGGCGCGTGGCGATGTCTTCCACCGGCAGGCGCATGTGCATGAGCGCACGCTTGGCCTGGGCCAGCTCGGCCGGGCTCATGCTCTCGAAATCGCGCGTGCGCAACTGCTCACGCTCGGACACGGTCAGCCGCGCGTCGATTTCGACTTCCTGGTCCTCGTCGCGACGGCCCGGCTTGGTTTGCGGCCCCAGCGCTTGGGCCACGCGCTGGCTCACCTCGGGGCGCTGTTCGGGCGGGCGGCGCTGCTCGAGCTGGGGCAGCATGCTGTGCAGGAGCCGCTGCATGATGCCGGGATCGCGCCAGAACAGATGGAATGCCTCGTCGAAGACAGCACTGTGCTCGTGACGATCGACGAAGACCGCATGCAGCGTCCAGTAAAAATCGTCGCGGCGGCGCACGCCCGCGAGTTCGAGCGCGCGCAAGGCGTCAAGAACCCGGTCGGGGCCCACCGGCAGGCCCGCCGTACGCAGCGCGCGGGCAAAGTGCATGACGTTTTCCGCCAGGCGTCCGCGTGTGGGCGCCCGCCCGTTACCGGCGTTGTCAGCCATCGGCGGCAGCCGAGAGCTCGGCTTTGACCTGCTGGAGGATGCGACCGACCTCGCTGCCCTCCACCCGCGCGATGTCGTCCTGGTACTTGAGCAACACCCCGAGCGTGTTGTTGATCGTATCCGGATCCAGCGCCACGGTGTCGAGCTCGACCAGGGCATTGGTCCAGTCCACCGTCTCGGCCACGCCCGGCACCTTGAACAAATCCATGCCGCGCAGGGCCTGCACAAAGCCGACCACCTGCGCGCTCAGTTCGGCGGCGGCCCGCGGGGCCTTGCGGCGCACGATCTCGAGCTCACGCACGGCATCAGGATAGTCGACCCAATGATAGAGGCAGCGCCGTTTGACCGCGTCGTGGATCTCGCGCGTACGGTTGGAGGTGATGATCACCACGGGCGGCTCCTCGGCCTGCACCGTGCCCAGTTCCGGAATACTGACCTGGAAATCCGACAACACCTCCAGCAGATAGGCCTCGAATGGCTCGTCCGTGCGGTCCAGTTCGTCGATCAGGAGCACCGGCGCGCCGCCTGCGTCGGGCGACAGCGCCTGCAACAAGGGCCGTTTGATGAGAAAACGCTCATCGAAGATATCGCCCGCCAGCTGCTCGCGGTTGAGCGCGCCCTCCGCCTCCGCCAGCCGGATTTCGATCATCTGCCGTGGGTAATTCCACTCGTACACCGCCGACGCCACGTCCAGCCCTTCGTAGCACTGAAGCCGCACCAGGCGCCGCCCCAGGGCGTGCGCCATCACCTTGGCGGTCTCGGTTTTGCCCACACCCGCCTCGCCTTCCAGAAACAATGGCCGGCCCATGCGCAAGGACAGGAACACGGCCGTCGCCAGTCGGCGGTCGGCAACATAGTTGGCCGACTCCATCAAGCGCATGGTGGCATCGATGGAGTCGGGCAGAGCAACGGTCAGGGCGTCGTCAGCGGACATGATTACCTTGCGTGTTGCATCCGCGCGCTCACCGGCGCGTCGGCAGGCGTGGATAGGTGCGTGAAACTCCCCACCCCCTAAAGAAGCGGATGGGGTTCCCGGCGCCATCTTTAAAAGCGCCCGGGCACTGCTGAGCGGCGCAGCGCCGCATTTCCCTGGGCGGGCAAGGCCGGCGCTCACGGCATTTGCCGCACCGACCGGCCCGCCCCTCTCGGCGCGCGCCCTAACGCATCGCCGCCTCCACCGCGCGCTTGGCCATGACCGTCACCAGATGGGCTCGATAATCGGCGCTCGCGTGCATGTCCGAGTTCAGATCATCGCTCGCCACGCGGATGTGGGCAACCGCATCCGGCGAGAAGTCAGCGGCGAGCGCCTGCTCCATCTCGGCCGCGCGAAACACCGAATAGCCGGCACCGGTCACCGCGACCCTGACGTCGCCACCCTTGCGGCTGACGAAGACCCCCACCAGCGCATAGCGCGAGGCAGGGTTGGCGAACTTCATATACGCCGCCTGATCCGGGATCGGAAAGCGGATGGCGCGGATGATCTCCCCCGGCTCCAGGGCGGTCTCGAACATGTCCTGGAAGAAGTCGTCCGCGGCGATCTCGCGTTGCGAGGTCACCACGGTCGCGCCCAGGCCGAGCACCGCGGCCGGATAGTCGGCCGATGGATCGTTGTTGGCGACCGAACCACCGAGCGTGCCGCGGTTGCGCACCTGGTGGTCCCCGATGTGGTTGGCCAGCTCGGCCAGCGCCGGGATGGCGCGCTTGACGTCTGCGGACGCGGCAACCTCGGCGTGGCGCGTGGTGGCGCCGATGCTCAGGGCGTCGCCGCCGGCTTCGATGCCGCGCAGCTCCCCGATTGACGCCAGGTCGATGAGGTCGGAGGGCGCCGCCAGGCGCTGGCGCAGAGTGGGCAGCAGACTCTGCCCGCCAGCGATCAGGCTGCCATCCTCGGCTTGGCCCAGCAGACTCGAGGCCTCATCCAGTGTTTTGGGTCGGTGATAGTTGAACGCATGCATTTGTCGGTCTCCTTCGCGCTCAAGCGGCCTGGGACTTGCCGGCGGCCTGAATCGCCTGCCACACGCGCTGCGGCGTGGCCGGCATGTCGATGTGGCTGACACCCAGCGGTCCCAGCGCGTCGATGATGGCGTTGATCACGGCCGGCGGCGCGCCGATGGCCCCGGCCTCGCCGCAACCCTTCACACCCAGCGGATTGTGCGTACATGGGGTCGACTTGGTGCCGACTTTGAAATTGGGCAGATCATCGGCACGCGGCATGCAGTAGTCCATGTACGTGCCGGTCATCAGCTGACCGCTCTCCTCGTCGTAGACGCCGCCCTCCATCAGCGCCTGGCCGATGCCCTGAGCCAGGCCGCCGTGCACTTGGCCTTCCACGATCATCGGGTTGATCACATTGCCAAAGTCGTCCACCGCGGTGAAATTGACGATCTCGGTCACGCCCGTGTCCGGATCCACCTCCACCTCGCAGATATGGCTGCCCGCGGGGTAGGTGAAGTTGGTGGGGTCGTAGAACGCCATCTCATCCAGCCCGGGCTCCAGCTCCTCCAGCGGATAGTTGTGCGGCACGTAGGCCGAGAAGGCGACCTCGCCGAAGGTAAGCTGCTTGTCCGTGCCCATGACCTTGAATACGCCGTTGTCGAACTCGATGTCCGACTCCGAGGCTTCCAGCATGTGCGCGGCGATCTTCTTGGCTTTGGCTTCGATCTTGTCGAGCGCCTTCATAATGGCGGTGCCGCCCACCGCCAGCGAGCGCGAGCCGTACGTGCCCATGCCGAAGGGAATGCGCCCGGTATCGCCGTGGACGATGTCCACCTGATCCTCGGCAATGCCGAGCCGGCTCGCCACGACTTGCGCAAAGGTGGTCTCGTGACCCTGGCCGTGGCTGTGCGAGCCGGTGAACACCGTAACGTTGCCGGTCGGGTTGACCCGAATCTCGCCCGCTTCGTAAAGGCCGGCGCGCGCGCCCAACTGGCCCGCCAGGTTGGACGGGGCCAGACCGCACGCCTCGATGTAGGTGGAAAAGCCCAGCCCGCGGTACTTGCCGCGCGCGGCGGCCTCCTGGCGGCGGGTCTCGAAGCCGTCCACGTCGGCGAGCTTGAGCGCCTCCGCGAGCGTGGCCTCATAGTCGCCGGTATCGTAGGTCAGGCCGACCGGTGTTTGATAGGGAAACTCCTTGATGAAGTTGCGCCGGCGGATTTCCGCCTGATCCAGCTTCAGCTCGCGCGCCGCCGCCGACACCAGTCGTTCGACGACGTAGGTCGCTTCCGGCCGGCCGGCGCCGCGGTAGGCATCCACCGGCGCCGTGTTGGTGAAGCTGCCGGTGACCTCGCAGTAAATCGCGGGGGTGGTGTACTGGCCCGCAAGCAGGGTGGCGTAAAGAATGGTGGGTATGCTGGAGGCGAAGGTGGACAGGTACGCCCCCAAATTCGCCTTGGTGTCGACGCGCATGCCCAGGAACTTGCCGTCCTCGTCCAGCGCCAGCTCCGCGTGGGTGACGTGGTCGCGCCCGTGCGCATCCGACATGAACGACTCGGCGCGCTCCGCCGTCCACTTGATGGGCCGGCCCACCTTGCGCGCCGCCCAGGTGAGCACCGCCTCCTCGGCGTAGTGGAAGATCTTGGAGCCGAAGCCTCCGCCCACATCCGGGGCCACCACGCGCACCTTGTGCTCCGGCAGCTGCAGCACGAACGCGGTCATCAGAAGGCGGATGACATGCGGGTTTTGGGTCGTGGTGTAGAGCGTGTATGCCTCCTCGCCACGCGAATAGGACGCGAGGGCGGCGCGCGGCTCGATGGCATTGGGGATGAGGCGGTTGTTGACCAGATCGAGCTTGGTCACGTGATGGGCCTTGGCAAACGCCTGCTCGGTCGCGGCCTTGTCGCCGTGGCCCCAGACATAGCACACGTTGTCGGGCGCGTCGTCGTGCACCTGCGGCGCACCGCCCGCCACCGCCTTGGCCGGCGAGACCACCGCCGGCAGGATCTCGTAGTCCACCTCCAGCAGCTCCGCCGCGTCTTTGGCCTGCCACACGCTTTCGGCAATAACGACCGCAACGTGGTCGCCGACGTAGCGCACCTTGCCCTGCGCCAGGATGGGATGCGCGGGCTCTTTCATGGGCTGGCCGTCCACGTCGGTGATCAGCCAGCCGCAGGGCAATCCGCCGAGCTTGTCCGCCGCCACATCCTCGCCCGTGTAAACGGCCACCACGCCCGGCGCATTCATGGCAGCTGTCTTGTCGATGCCGTTGATGCGCGCATGAGCATGGGGTGAGCGCACGAAGTACGCGTAGAGCTGGCCCGGGAGATTCATGTCATCGGTGTAACGGCCGCTGCCGGTCAGAAAGCGACCATCCTCTTTGCGCTTGACCGAAGCGCCAATGCCTGTCTCGCTCATTTGGCTGCCTCCTCCATTTGCTGTGCGCCGCTCTTCACCGCCTTGACGATATTCTGATAACCCGTACAGCGGCAGAAGTTACCTTCCAGCTTCTCCCGGATCAGCTCGTCCGAGAGCTCCTGACGGTAGCGCTTGGCGACGTCGATGGCCGTCATCACCATTCCCGGGGTGCAGAACCCGCACTGCAGACCGTGATGCTCCTTGAACGCGGCCTGCATCGGGTGCAGCGTGTCGTCCGTGGAAACCCCCTCGATGGTGACCACGTCGCCGCCGTCCGCCTGCGCGGCGAGTACGGCGCAGGATTTGACCGCATGACCATCGAGATGGATCGTGCATGCCCCGCACTGACTGGTGTCGCACCCGATATGCGTTCCCGTCAGTCCCAACTGCTCGCGCAGGAACTCCACCAGCAGGGTGCGCGGCTCAACTTCGGCCTCGACCGGCTTGCCGTTCACAGTGAGAGAAATATTGATACCCATTGACCGACCTCCTCCGTGCCTATTCGAAAAAGCTCTAGATGCCTCGGTGCGCCGCCCGGCAAGACGGGCATGCCGATATGCGCCTGCAGCGCCGGTGGCGCTAAGGCCGGGGCTGATCCATCACCTCAGTATCAGCCACACGATCACCGCGATCACCACGGCGAGCACGACCCAGAGCAAAACGCGGTTACTGCCCTGTTCAGGCGGCCCGGGCGGCGCTTTGGTTCCCTGCGGCGCGCTGCTGGATGCCGCCTCTGGGCTCGCCGCGGCGCCGGCACCCGCCGCCGGCTCGGCGCCAGCGGACGCACGCTCGTCCGGCGCCTGCTCTGCCCGCGCCTGCTGGTTGTTCTCGCTAGCGCCGCTTGGTGGCGCCCCGCCGCCTTGCGGGGTCTCGCCACCCTGGTCCGCCTGAGCGGGTCCCTCGCCGGCTTTGCCGCCAAGCCGCTCGGTAAGATTGCTGAAGAAGTCGTTGGCCATCTTGCGCGCCGCGCCATCGACCAGCCTCGCTCCTACCTGGGCGAGCTTGCCGCCGACGGTGGCGTTCGCGCTATAAGCGATGCGCGTGCCCTCGGCTTCCTCTGTGAGTTTAACGTCGGCGCTGCCCTTGGTGAATCCGGCCGCGCCCTGGCCCTGAAAATTCAGCCGGTAGCTGTTGGGCGGATCCATGTCGGACAGCGTCACGTCGCCCTTGAAGCGGGATTTGACCGGCCCCACCTTGGCGTTGACCGTCGCGGTGAACGCGGTATCCGACGTTTTCTCTACGCCCTCGCAGCCCGGGATACACGCCTTGAGCACCTCGGCGTCGTTCAGGGCTTTCCAAACCTCTTCCCGCGCCAGAGGCACCCATTGGTCTCCGGACATGTCCATAATTCACACCTCCCGCTTCCACGAATCGGTTTATCCCCCGTCGGACGGTCGCCACACCGGGGGACGTAAGTATACGATTACGCTAGCTTACTTACGGTACCACAACCCCTGAGAGATGTGCGCATCCCGTTTGCTTTGCGCAGTCGCTGTGAACACGCCCGCGAACGGGTTCCGCCAAACCAAAAAAGGCGCCCTGAGGCGCCTTTTCATAATCGTCTTCACTGAAGCGCTCATCCGGAAGCCGCTTCGTCCAACTCGTCGTCCTCGTCCACCTCTTCCGGAATCGGCCGGTCCACCAATTCCACGAACGCCATCGGCGCGGCATCGCCGGGCCGGAACCCGCACTTGAGGATGCGCAGATACCCGCCGGGCCGCGCCTGATAGCGGGGGCCCAAGTCGTTGAACAACTTGGTGACCATCTCGCGGTCGCGCAGACGGTTGAACGCCAGGCGCCTGTTCGCCAAGCTGTCCTGTTTGGCCAGCGTAATCAGCGGCTCGGCGACGCGCCGCAATTCCTTCGCCTTGGGCAGCGTGGTGCGAATCAGCTCGTGGCGGAACAGAGACGCCGCCATATTGCGCAGCATCGCATGGCGATGGCTGCTGGGGCGGCTTAGACTACGGCCGGTCTTTTGATGGCGCATGAGCGGTCACCCTTAGAGCGCTTGTTCTGTTCGATGAGTAGGTTCAGGAATTGGACCCAGCCGCCGCCGGCTCCAGATCGGCCGGCGGCCACTTGTCCAGATCCATGCCCAGCGCCAGATCGTAATGACTGAGCACTTCCTTGATCTCGTTGAGCGACTTCTTGCCCAGGTTCGGCGTCTTCATCAACTCGGTCTCGGTGCGCTGCACGAGATCGCCGATGTAGTAGATATTTTCCGCCTTCAGACAGTTCGCGGAGCGCACCGTCAAATCCAGCTCGTCGATGGACTTCAGCAGCATGGGGTTGACCTCGGCGCTCTGCCGCCCGGCACCCTCAGTCTCCGGCGCCTCCAGATCGACGAATACGGCCAACTGGCTGCGCAGAATCTCCGCCGCCTGCCGCACGGCTTCCGACGGCTCGATCCCGCCATTGGTTTCCACGTCGATGATGAGCTTGTCCAGGTCGGTGCGCTGTTCCACGCGCGCACGCTCCACGCTGTAGCTGACCCGCTTGATGGGGCTAAACGAGGCGTCGAGCCGCAGCAGGCCGATGGCCCCGCCTTCCTCCTCACCCGCCCGCGTCTTGCGCGCCGCGGGCCGGTAGCCGCGCCCACGCGCCACGCGCAGCGTCATGTTCAGGGCGCCGCCCGTCAGATGCGCGATCACCAAGTCCGGGTTGACGATCTCCACGTCGTGATCGAGCGCGATATCGCCGGCCGTGACCGGGCCGCTACCACTCTTGGACAGTTGCAGCTCCGCGCTGCCGCGCGCATGCATGCGAATCGCCACATTCTTGAGGTTGAGCAGGATGTCGATCACATCTTCCTGCACCCCCTCCACCGTGGTGTATTCGTGCAGCACGCCGTCGATCTCGACCTCGGTGATGGCCGCACCCGGGATCGACGACAACAAAATACGCCGTAGCGCATTGCCCAGCGTATGGCCATACCCGCGCTCCAGCGGCTCCAGCGCGACGCGCGCACGCATCGGCGAGACCTGCTCGACTTGGACTGAGCGCGGCTTCAGCAACTCACTAACAACACCCTGCATGGGGTCAGACCTCACTTACTTGGAGTACAGCTCGACAACGAGATTCTCGTTGATGTCGGGCAGAATCTGGTCGCGATCGGGCGCAGTCTTGAACACGCCCTCCATCTTCTTCGCGTCCACCTCGACCCATTCCGGAAAACCCACCTGCTCGGTCACGGAAAGCGCCTGCTGCACGCGAATCTGATTGCGCGCCTTCTCCCGCACCGCCACCGTATCGGCCGGTCCAACCTGGTAGGACGGGATATTCACCGTCTGTCCATTGACCGTGATGCTCTTGTGGCTGACCAGCTGACGGGCCTCGGCCCGCGTCACCGCAAAGCCCATGCGGTAGACCACGTTATCCAGGCGTCGCTCCAGCATCTCCAGCAAGAGCGCACCCGTGGAGCCACGCCGGCGGGCAGCTTTGAGGTAATAGTTGCGGAACTGGCGCTCGAGCACGCCGTACATGTGCCGCAGCTTCTGCTTTTCACGCAGCTGCAGCGCGTAGTCCGACAGCCGTGGCCGGCGCCGGTTCGACCGCTGCCCCGGCATGGTCTCGAACTTGCACTTCGACTCGATCGAGCGCGTCCGTCCCTTGAGGAACAAATCCGTTCCGGCGCGGCGCGCCTGCTTGCATTTTGGCCCGGTGTATTTCGCCATGGTTGATCGTGTCCTGCTGTGTCAGACGCGCCGCTTTTTCGGAGGGCGGCAACCATTGTGCGGAATCGGCGTCACATCTGTGATGCTGGTGATCTTAAACCCCGCATTGTTCAGTGAGCGCACGGCCGATTCGCGCCCCGGCCCCGGCCCCTTTACCTTGACCTCCAGGTTCTTGAGCCCGTATTCGGAAGCGCGTTCCGCCGCCTTCTCGGCCGCCACCTGGGCCGCAAAAGGCGTGCTCTTGCGCGATCCACGAAAGCCGCTGCCCCCTGAGGTCGCCCACGCCAGCGTGTTGCCCTGCCGATCGGTGATGGTCACGATCGTATTGTTGAAGGAGGCATGGATGTAGGCCATGCCATCGGCCACGCTCTTTTTGACGCGCTTGCGTGGACGGCTAGTGGTCGCTTTTGCCATACGGATTTACCCGATCCTGTTCAATACCCGAAGCACCGGCACCCGCGCCGAGCTTAACCGGAATGTGCGGACGCTCTCGCCCGCCGTCGCTGGCGCGCGGCGTCACCGCCTGATCGCGCGCCGCGGCCCCTTGCGTGTGCGCGCATTCGTGCGCGTGCGCTGCCCGCGCACGGGCAGACCGCGGCGATGACGCAGCCCGCGGTAGGCCCCGAGATCCATGAGGCGCTTGATGTTCATCGACACCGCGCGGCGTAGGTCGCCCTCGACGATGATCTTGCCCACCTCGCCGCGCAGCGACTCGACCTCGGCGTCGGTGAGCTCCTTGACCTTCATCTGCGGCTCGACCCCGGCCTCCTCGCAGATCTTGAGCGCGCTTGAACGCCCGATCCCGTAGATCGACGTCAGCGCCACCCACGTATGCTTCTGCGCGGGGATATTGACACCTGCAATACGTGCCATGCGGACTCTCTCTCCTCAAAACCCGGCCGACCCGAAAAGCCGCCCAATATAACGCGTTATCAACCCGATATCAACCTTCGCCGCGCGACTCAGCCCTGGCGCTGCTTGTGCCGGGCGTCGCTGCAAATCACCCGCACCACGCCGTTGCGTCGGATGATTTTGCAGTTGCGGCAAATTTTCTTAACCGATGCTCGCACTTTCATCTCAAACTCCCGTCGAAGCTCTCAGACGCCTCACCGCAACGCCCCGGCGCGGGTGTGCCCCTTCAAATTCGCTTTCTTCATCAGGCCCTCGTACTGATGCGACATCAGATGCGCCTGCAACTGGGCCATGAAGTCCATGACCACCACCACGATGATCAGCAGGCTGGTGCCGCCGAAGTAGAACGGCACGTGCCAGTAAAGAATCAGAAACTGCGGCAGCAGACACACGCCGGTCAGATAAGCCGCGCCTGCCACCGTCAGGCGCGTAAGCACATTGTCGATGTACTTGCCCGTCTGCAGACCCGGGCGCACGCCGGGGATGAAGGCACCCGATTTCTTCAGATTGTCGGCCGTCTCGCGCGAATTGAACACCAGCGCCGTATAGAAAAACGTGAAAAACACGATCAGTATGGCGTACAGCAGCACATAAAGCGGCTGCCCCGGCGACAGCGCGGCGGCCACGCGCTGCAGCACGCCTCCCCCGCCCGGCCCGAAGAACTGGATCATGGACGAGGGGAACAAAATGATGCTCGAGGCGAAGATCGGCGGAATCACCCCGGACATGTTGATTTTCAGCGGCAGATGCTGCGTCTGCGCCGCCATCATGCGCCGGCCCTGCTGGCGTTTGGCATGGTGCACCGGGATGCGCCGCTGGCCGCGCTCCATGAACACCACGAAGGCGGTGACGCCCAGGATCACCGCGAACAACCCGATCACCTGCAGGGGGTTGAGCTCGCCGGAGCGCACCAGCTCCAGCGTCGAGGTCACCGCCGAGGGCAGCCCGGCGATGATGCTGGCGGTGATGAGGATCGAGATACCGTTGCCGATACCGCGCTCGCTCATCTGCTCGCCCAGCCACATCAGAAAGATGGTGCCGGTCACCAGCGACACTGTGGCGGTGAAAATGAACCCGATCCCCGGGTGAATCGCCACGCCCTGTTTCTGCAGGGCGATCGCCGCGCCGAGCCCCTGGAAGGTTGCGAGCCCCAAGGTCCCGTAGCGCGTGTACTGGGTGATCTTACGCCGCCCGGCCTCGCCCTCTTTCTTGAGCTCTTCCAGGGTCGGCACCACCGATTCCATCAACTGCACGATGATGGAGGCGGAAATGTAGGGCATCACGCCCAACGCGAACAGACTCAGCCGTTTCAGCGCGCCGCCCGAGAACATGTTGAACATGTCCAGGATGGTGCCCTGTTGCTGGGCGAACAACCGCGCCAGTGCCTGCGGATCCACGCCGGGCACCGGGATATAGGCGCCGATGCGGAACACGATCAGCGCCCCGATCACGAACCACAGGCGTTTCTTGACGTCGCCCAGCTTGCCCAGATCCGGCATCATGCCGGACGAGCGATTGGCCGTCTGTCTCGCCATTTCAGCCTTCGATCCTGCCGCCCGCGGCTTCGATGGCCTCGCGGGCGCCCTTGGTCACCGCCAATCCCTTGACCACGACAGCGCGCTCGATGGTGCCGGAGCGGATGATCTTGACCTGGCGGATATGCGATTTGACCACACCGGCGCGCTTGAGACTCAGCAGATCCACCTCCTCGCTGTCGAGGCGCTGGAGCGCGCCCAGGCGAACCTCCGCGGTATAAACCTGCGTGCGCGAACGAAAGCCGAACTTGGGCACGCGGCGCTGCAAAGGCATCTGCCCGCCTTCGAACCCCACCTTGTGGAATCCGCCGGAGCGGGCCTTCTGGCCCTTGTGGCCGCGCCCGCCGGTCTTGCCCAGCCCGGAACCGATACCGCGGCCCACGCGCTTGGCCGCGGACTTGGCCCCTGTTGCCGGCTTGAGGGTATTCAAACGCATCTCAGACTTCCTCGACTTGGAGCATATAGCCGACTTTGCGGATCATGCCCAGATTCTCGGGGGTCGCATCCACCATCACGCTATGGTGCATGCGCCGCAACCCGAGCCCGCGCACGCAGGCCTGGTGCTTGTCCGATCGGCCGCTGGGACTTTTGATCAGCGTGACCTGGAGCTGTTTGCTTTGAGTGCTAGCCATGACTTATCCCAGGATCTCTTCGACCGCCTTGCCGCGCTTCGCGGCCACGGCCTCGGGGTCGTGCAGGCGCTCGAGCGCGTTCACCGTGGCACGCACCACATTCACCGGATTGCGCGAGCCATAGCTTTTCGCCAGCACGTTGTGCACGCCGGCCACCTCGAACACGGCGCGCATGGCGCCGCCGGCAATAACGCCGGTGCCCTCGGAGGCCGGGCGCACCACCACGCGCGAAGCACCGTGCTCACCATGCACGGAATGCTGCACCGTCCCCTCGCTCAGAGGCACGGTCACCATGTTCTTGCGCGCCTTCTCCATGGATTTCTGGATCGCGGCCGGCACCTCGCGTGCCTTGCCGTAACCGAAACCCACGCGCCCCTGCCCGTCACCGACGACGGAGAGCGCGGTGAAGCCGAACTGGCGGCCACCTTTGACCACCTTGGCCACCCGGTTGACGGCCACCAGTTTTTCGTTGAGGTCGGAAACGCCGCTTTGGTTGTCTGTATTCGCCATGATTCGCTCAATTCCTCAGAATTCGAGGCCGTTCTCGCGGGCGGTTTCCGCCAGGGCCTTCACACGCCCGTGATAACGAAAACCCGCGCGGTCGAATGCGACGTTGGTAATGCCCTTGGCCTTGGCTTTTTCGGCCAGGCGCTTGCCGATCACTTTCGCCGCCTCGACATTGCCGCCGTTGCCCACCTCGGTGCGCACCTCGCGCTCCACGGTGGAGGCGGCCACCAAGGTGCTTGCGCCGTCCGGCGTCACGATCTGGGCGTAGATGTGGCGGGGCGTGCGGTGGACGCTCAAACGATGCATGCGCAGCTCGCGGATCTTGGCCCGCGTGCGCCTCGCGCGACGGAGTCTCGCTGACTTCTTGTCCATCATCACCACCCCTACTTCTTCTTCTTGGCTTCTTTGAGGACCACGCGCTCGTCGGCATAACGCACGCCTTTGCCCTTGTAAGGCTCGGGCGGGCGAAAGGCGCGGATCTCCGCCGCCACTTGCCCGACGCGCTGCTTGTCCACCCCCTTGACCACCACCTCGGTCTGGCTCGGGGTCTCGATCGCTATACCCTCGGGAATCGGGTAGCTGACCGGATGCGAGAAGCCAAGCGTCAAATTCAATGTCTTGCCCTGCACCTGGGCGCGGTATCCGACGCCCACGAGCTGCAACCTGCGCTCGAATCCATCCTTGACGCCCGTCACCATGTTGTTCAGCAGGGCTCGGACCGTACCTGCCATGGCCCACTGGGGGACACGGACATCCTCGGACTCCACTCGCGCGGTGCTGTCGGCCACCGCCACGCGCAGCCCCCGCGGCACGTCCAGATTCAGCTGCCCCTTGCTGCCCTTGACCGCCACCGCGGCGCCGTCGACGGTGACCTCGACGCCGCTGGGGATTCGGATCGCTGCTTTCGCCACTCTCGACATTACGCCACCTCGCAGATGATCTCGCCGCCGATGCCCTGCTCGCGGGCCGCGCGGTCACTCATCACGCCCCGGGACGTCGAGACGATGGATACGCCCAAGCCGCCCAGCACCTTGGGCAAGGATCCGTGGCCGCGGTAGATGCGCCGGCCCGGCGTGCTCACGCGCTGCAGGTGTTCGATCACCGGCCGCCCCTCGAAGTACTTGAGCTCCACGCTCAGCTCGGGTTTGCGCTCATCGCCGCCGACGCGGTAGTCCTTGATATAGCCCTCGTTCTTGAGCACCTCGGCGACCGCCGTTTTGAGCTTCGAAGAGGGCATGCTCACCCGCACTTTGTTCGCCGCATGCGCGTTTCGGATACGCGTCAGCATGTCGGCGATGGGATCAGTCATACTCATGATTACCGATATCCCCCGGTCAAATGATTACCAACTGGATTTCGACAGCCCCGGGATGTCGCCCCGCATGGCCGCCTCGCGCAGCTTGTTGCGGCTCAGGCCGAACTTACGATAGAACCCGCGCGGACGCCCGGTTTGCTCGCAGCGGTTACGCAGCCGTACGGCGCTGGAGTTGCGCGGCAGGCGCGCCAGCGTCTCCACGGCGGCCAGACGCTCCTGCGGGTCGGTCTGCGGATTGTTAATGACCGCCTTCAGCTGCGCGCGCTTCTGCGCGTATTTGTTCACCATACGCTCGCGCTTGCTCTCGCGCGCGATCATGCATTTCTTAGCCATAAAGCAACCTATTTCCTAAAGGGAAACTGGAACGCATCCAGCAACGCGCGCCCTTCCTCGTCGTCGTGCGCCGTCGTGGTGATGGTGATATCCATCCCGCGCAACGTATCGACCTTGTCGTAGTCGATTTCCGGAAAGATGATCTGCTCGCTCACGCCCATGCTGTAGTTGCCGCGTCCGTCGAACGAGCGCGGGCTGATGCCGCGGAAATCGCGGATGCGCGGCAAGGCGATGTTGATCAGCCGATCCAGGAACTCGTACATGCGCTCACGGCGCAGCGTCACCTTGCAGCCGATCGGCCAGTCCTCGCGGATCTTGAAGCCGGCCACCGACTTGCGCGCCTTGGTCACCACCGGCTTCTGGCCGGCGATTTGCGTCATGTCGCGCACCGCATTGTCGATCACTTTGCGATCCGCAACAGCCTCGCCCACGCCCATGTTGAGCGTGATTTTGCTGATCCGCGGGATCTGCATCACGTTGCGGTAGCCGAAGCGCTCCCGCAGTTGCGAGGTGATCGTGTCCTTGTAGTAATCGTGAAGTCTCGACATCGTCGTACTCGGTGGCTTAGGCGTCGACCACTTCGCCCGTGGATTTGAAGAACCGTACCTTGCGCCGGCGCTCGCCTTCGTCGATGAAGCGAAAGCCCACGCGGTCAGGTTTCTGGGTGTCCGGATTGAACAGCGCCACGTTGGAGATATGCAGCGGCAGCTCCTTTTCGACGATACCGCCCTGCACGCCCCGGTTGGGATCCGGGCGGACATGCTTCTTGGCGACATTAATGCCCTCGACCAGCACCCGTCCGTCGGCGCGCACTTCCAGGACATGGCCGCGACGGCCCTTGTCCTTGCCGGCGATGACGATGACTTCATCGTCCTTTTTGATCCGCTTCATGGTCGCTTCCCCTACAGTACTTCCGGCGCGAGCGAAATGATGCGCATGTACTTCTCGCGCAGCTCGCGCGTCACCGGGCCGAAGATGCGAGTGCCGATCGGTTCCAGTTTGGGCGTGAGCAGCACCGCCGCGTTGCGGTCGAACCGGATCAGGGAGCCGTCTGAGCGACGCACCCCACGGCGCGTGCGCACCACCACCGCGTTGTAGACCTCGCCCTTTTTGACGCGGCCGCGCGGTATCGCGTCCTTCACGGTCACTTTGATGACGTCGCCCACGTTCGCGTAGCGCCGGTGCGAGCCGCCCAGCACCTTGATGCACTGCACGCGGCGCGCGCCGCTGTTGTCCGCGGCCTGCAGCATGGTCTGTGTTTGAATCATGTCCTAATCCAACCCGGTAGTCTTTCGGCGCCTGCGCTCAGGCCTGCTCACCCGATTCGAGCACGCGCTCCAGCCGCCATGCCTTGGTTTTCGACAACGGACGACATTCCACGATGGAGACCACGTCGCCCTGCTTGCACGCATTGTCCTCGTCGTGCGCATGGACTTTGGTGGTGCGCCGGATGTATTTGCCGTACACCGGGTGCTGCACCAGACGCTCCACCGCTACGGTGATCGTCTTGTCCATGCGGGCACTCACAACCCGCCCGGTCACATTGCGCTTGCGCTTTTCTGTCATGACGCTTTACTCGTTTGCTGATGCGTGCGCTCGCCGATCACCGTCTTCACGCGCGCGATGTTTTTGCGCACCTCGCGCATCTGGTGGTGACGGGCCAACTGCCCGGTGGCCCGCTGCATGCGCAGGTTGAACTGCTCGCGGCGCAACGACAGCAATTCGTCGTTAAGCTCCGCGTCCGATTTTTGCCGCAGATCCGTGGCTTTCATCACATCACCGTCCGCGTCACGAATACCGTCTTTATCGGCAGCTTGGCCGCGGCCAGGCGCAACGCCTCGCGCGCCACGTCCTCGGGCACGCCCTCCATTTCGTAGAGCATGCGCCCGGGCTGGATGTTGGAAACCCAGTACTCCACGTTGCCCTTGCCCTTGCCCATGCGCACCTCGATCGGCTTTTTGCTCACAGGCTTGTCGGGAAACACGCGGATCCAGATCTTGCCGCCGCGCTTGACGTGACGTGTCATGGCGCGCCGCGCCGCCTCGATCTGGCGCGCGGTAATACGCCCGCGACCCACCGCTTTCAGACCATATTCGCCGAAGCTCACACGATTGCCGGTCAAGGCCATGCCGCGGTTGCGGCCCTTCTGCATTTTTCGGAATTTGGTTCTCTTCGGTTGCAGCATGATGCCGACTCCTACTCGCTCGCGGCCGCCGCCGCAGCAGCTTCTTCCTGCTCGGCCTTGGCTTCGCGCGCCTGCTGACCCACCGGATCAAACACCTCGCCCTTGAAGATCCACACCTTGACGCCGATCACCCCGTAGGTGGTCTTGGCTTCCGCGACGCCGTAGTCGATCTCCGCGCGCAGCGTGTGCAAAGGCACCCGACCGTCGCGATACCACTCGGAACGGGCGATCTCCGCCCCGTTCAGCCGGCCCGCCACGTTAATCCGGATGCCTCCGGCGCCGATGCGCATGGCATTGCCCACGGCGCGCTTCATGGCACGCCGGAACATGATGCGGCGCTCGAGCTGCTGCGCCACGCTCTCGGCAACCAGTTGGGCATCGAGTTCGGGCTTGCGCACTTCTTCCACCGAGATGTGCACCGGCACATTCATCCTCGCTGCCACCGCCTGGCGCAAACGCTCGATGTCCTCGCCCTTCTTGCCGATCACGATCCCCGGACGCGCCGTATGGATCGTAATGCGCGCGGTACGCGCCGGGCGCTCGATCTGGATGCGGCTCACCGACGCGTGCGACAGACGCTTGGCAATGAAGCGGCGCACATCGATATCGGTGTTGAGATAGTCCTTGTAGGCCACGCCCTGCGCGTACCAGCGCGAGTTCCAGTCGGTCGTGACCCCCAGACGGAAGCCGGTGGGATTGACTTTATGACCCATAACCTGCTTTCTCCTACTGGTCGCCGACGCAGACCGTGATGTGACTGGTGCGCTTGAGGATGCGGTCGGCGCGGCCCTTGGCTCGCGCCTTGATGCGCTTCAGCGCCGGCCCCTGGTCGATCATGATCGACGACACCTTGAGCTCGTCGATGTCCGCGCCTTCGTTGTGCTCGGCGTTGGCGATCGCCGACTCCAGCACCTTGCGCAACAGATGGGCGCCTTTCTTGGGGCTGAACTGCAGCACCTGCAGCGCGTTCTCCACCGACAGGCCGCGCACCTGGTCGGCCACCAGCCGGCACTTCTGCGCAGAGATGTGTGCGTATTTGAGTTTTGCGGCCACTTCCATTTCGCGTTCCTATCGGGATTTGCGATCGCCGCCGACATGACCCTTAAAGGTGCGCGTCGGCGAGAACTCGCCCAGCTTGTGCCCCACCATGTTCTCGTTGACGAACACGGGCACGTGTTGGCGACCGTTGTGGACCGCGATCGTCAGCCCCACCATGTCGGGCGTCACCATGGACCGTCGCGACCAGGTTTTGATCGGCTTCTTCACGCGGCTCTGCTGCGTCTGAGTCACCTTCTTGGCAAGGTGGTGATCGACGAACGGGCCTTTCTTAATCGACCGTGGCACGGCTAATACCTCTCAATCCGGCGTGCGCTGTCACTTGCCGCGACTGCGGCGACGCACAATCATGCTGTCGGTGCGCTTGTTGCGGCGCGTCTTGGCGCCCTTGGTCGGCTTGCCCCAAGGGCTGACCGGGTGACGGCCGCCGGAGGTGCGGCCCTCGCCGCCCCCGTGCGGGTGGTCCACCGGGTTCATGGCGACGCCGCGCACCGTCGGGCGCACCCCGCGCCAGCGCTTGGCTCCCGCCTTGCCGAAGCTCTTGAGGCTGTGCTCGCTGTTGCCGACTTCGCCCACGCTGGCGCGACATGCCACCGGCACCCGGCGCATTTCGCCTGAGCGCAACCTGAGCGTAGCGTAGTCCCCCTCACGGGCCACAAGCTGCGCCGAACCGCCGGCAGAGCGCACCATCTGACCGCCCTTGCCGGGGCGCATCTCCACGCAATGCACCGATGAACCCAGGGGAATATTGCGCAACGGCAGATTGTTGCCCGGGCGGATCGGCGCTTCCGATCCGGAGACAACCGCGCCGCCGACGCTGAGCCCGCGGGGGGCGAGAATATAACGCCTTTCGCCGTCCGCATACAACAGCAGGGCGATATTCGCGCTACGGTTGGGATCATACTCCAACCGCTCCACGCGCGCGGCGATGCCATCCTTGTCGGCCCGCTTCCAGTCGATGATGCGATAGACGCGCTTGTGCCCGCCGCCGCGATGACGCGTCGTGATCCGGCCCGCGTTATTGCGCCCGCCACTCCGGTGCCGGGGGGCAACCAGGGAATCCTCCGGGCGCCCCTTGTGCAGGCCGTCGCCCGCCACGCGCACGACGAAGCGACGCCCCGCTGATGTCGGTTTGGCTTTTACCAGTGCCATGATTTCTCGCTCGTCTCGTTTGCGTTACTGCTCAGCACCCAGGAAATCGATCTCCTGGCCCTGCGCGAGCCTCACGTAGGCTTTCTTCCAGGCCGCGCGCCGCCCGAGCATGCGCCCGAAGCGCTTGCTCTTGCCCTTCACGTTCAGTGTCTGCACGTCGGTCACGTTCACCTTGAACATGAACTCGACAGCCTGCCGGATTTCGCGCTTGCTGGCGTCAGGCAGGACACGGAATACGACCTGGTTGCTCGCATCCGCGGCGCGCGTGCTCTTTTCGGATACATGCGGCGCCACAAGCACCTGCATCAGCCGTTCCTTATTCATTGCAACAACCCTTCTATGCGCTTGAGCGCGTCCACCGTGACCACCACCTTGTCGGCATTCACCAGCATCACCGGATCCAGCGCCGACGAATCGCACAGCGCCACGTGCGCCAGGTTTCTCGCCGCCAGATAGAGATTGCGCTCCACCTCTTCGGTGACGATGAGAATGCGCCCCTCAGCGGAAGAACCCAACTGCTCGAGCAAGCGCTTGGTCTTGGGCTCGGAAACGCTGATGCCGCCGGTCACCTCCAAGCGCTGCTGGCGCACCAGCTCACTCAGAATCGCCCGCATCGCGCCGCGCCACATCTTGCGGTTCACTTTCTGTTCGTAGCTACGTGGCCGGGCCGCAAACGTGGTACCGCCGCCGCGCCACAGCGGGCTGCGGTTGGTGCCCGCGCGCGCACGGCCGGTGCCCTTCTGGCGCCAGGGCTTCTTACCCCCGCCGGACACGTCCGAACGCGTCTTCTGGGCTTTTGTGCCGGCGCGTCCGCCGGCCAGGTAGGCCGTAACCACCTGGTGTACCAGCGGCTCGTTGAACTCCGCGCCGAGAACGGCATCGGCCACCGTCACCGCCTCGCTCGAATTGCTTACGTGCAACTCCATGTCCGCTCCTTAATTCAGCGCGCCTTGACCGCCGGGCGGATGATCAGATCGGCGTTCTTGGCACCGGGCACCCCGCCTTTCACCAGCAGGAGATTGCGCTCCGCATCGACCCGGATCACTTCCAGGTTCTGCACGCTGGCGCGCTTGGCGCCCAGATGTCCGGCCATGCGCTTGCCCTTAAACACGCGCCCGGGTGTCTGGTTCTGTCCGATTGAGCCCGGCACGCGATGCGACAGCGAGTTGCCGTGCGTCGAGCGCTGTCCCCGGAAGTTATGGCGCTTGATAGTGCCGGCGAACCCCTTGCCGATCGACGTGCCTGCGACATCCACCCGCTGGACCGCCTCGAACACAGCGACCCCGATCTCGGCACCCGCTTTCAGCTCTTCGCCCTCGCCGTCGGCCAGCCGGAACTCCCACAGACCGCGGCCCGCCTCGATCTCGGCCTTTTTGTAATGGCCCTCCAGCGGCTTGGTCACGCGCGACGGACGACGCCACCCGGTGGTCACCTGAACGGCCCGATAACCGTCGGTTTCCGGCGTCTTGACCTGGGCCACCCGGTTGGGTTGCACCTCGATCACGGTGACCGGCACCGAGGCGCCGTCCTCGGTAAACACGCGGGTCATCCCGCATTTGCGACCAATCACTCCGATAGCCATTGCTCAAACCCCGTTGCCCGCTGCGACCGCCCGATAAGGCAGCCGCGGCTCAGCCTATGTTCGCGCCGCAGGCCGCGCGATCGCGGCCGCGCGCCATCAATTCAGCTTGATCTGTACATCCACACCCGCGGCCAGATCGAGCTTCATCAACGCATCGACGGTCTTCTCCGTCGGGTCGATGATGTCCATCAGGCGCTTGTGCGTGCGAATCTCGTACTGGTCGCGCGCATCCTTGTTCACGTGCGGCGACGTCAGCACCGTGTATCGCTCGGTGCGCGTGGGCAGCGGGATCGGCCCGTGCACCAGCGCGCCCGTGCGTTTGGCGGTCTCAACAATCTCACGCGCCGACTTGTCGATAAGCCGGTGGTCGAACGCCTTGAGTCGAATCCGAATACTTTGGCTCGCCATGTCCGCCTACTCTACGATTTTGGTGACCACGCCGGCGCCGACCGTGCGCCCGCCCTCGCGGATTGCAAAGCGCAGCCCGTCCTCCATGGCGATCGGGGCAATCAGCGTGACGTTCATGGTCACG
>Ga0102962_1000254_pt1 | contig 29296 bp, 13 predicted proteins | sample SalPonF2_C_D2_MG_FD_84519 | JGI IMG/M metagenome (GOLD analysis project Ga0102962, IMG submission 84519) | Salt pond soil microbial communities from South San Francisco under conditions of wetland restoration - Salt Pond MetaG SF2_C_D2_MG ...
GAGAAGTCGCGGGTGGGGGCTCCACTCACTTTTGGATTACCTTTCCCAAAGGGAGCACTTGATTCACCGGATCACGTAAGGGTATTGGACAATAATGGCCAAGAAATACCTTCGCAGATTTCACAGGTTACAACATGGCAACCGGCAGATCCAAGCGTAAAATGGATCTGGGTTTTTGTTTTTGCCACTGGCGAGGGGAAATACACCGTTGAGTATGGCCCCAATGTTCGAAGAGCTCCTATCAAAGGAGATAAAATAACAGTAGTCAATCAGTGGATACGAGATGGGGCGGTTATAGTAAATACCGGTCGCTTGAAATTTTCTATTCATAACGGCCTGGGAGGATTTTTGGACGATGTACAGCTGGATCAGGATGGTGACGGTTTTGATAAGAAGGATATTATTGCCCATGCACCGGGCAAAGGAAGAGGAGCTTTCCTCGATATTCTGGATGATAATGGCCTTGATCCCTCCAAAGCTGAAATTACATATATGACAGAGGAACGCGGATCGGGGCCGCTCCATGTTATTTTGCGGGTAGAAGGCACCTATCATTATTCGCGTAAAGATAATAATGATGCGCCTTTTGTAATGCGCGTCCATGTCTATGCCGGAAAATCATACTTGCGGGTCTTGAATACCCTAGTTTATACCGGAGTACCGGACAAGCACAAACCGGTAGTCGGAGAACATGCTTTGATAGCCACTACCGGTGATACTACTATTATAAATGAGGATTCTCTTGAGGCCGCCCATGATCCGGGATGGACGCAACCCAATGATCGAATTGCAAAGGCAGGGTTAAATCTGAAATACAATTTACGGGGGCCGCTCCATTATCTAACATCATATCGGCAGGGAAACTGGTGGGAGGTGGGTTCTGAGCAATATTTTGAAACTACAGTTAATAGCAAACAAAACTTATCCGTTTTACAGACGGGACCCGATCCTACGCGGATGCCGCCCCTGCCCAATGCATCTCCACAAAAGCGTATTAGTGGATATAAAGCTTCAATAAAAATGGATGGAAACCAACAAGTTGAAAGCCAAAAGGCCGATGGGTGGATTGATGTCAGCAGTAATAAAAGAGGAATAAGTTTGGGCATCCGGGACTTTTTCCAGGAATATCCGAAAGAGATTGCACTCGATTCCGGGGATAGCCTGATGCATGCTTACGGATGGTCGCCCAATGTTGAGCCAATGAGTTTTGCGCGTTCCAATGATAAGATGATGGAGGGTATGCTTGATAATTTTGCCCAGGGGCTGGCTAAAACAACCGAGCTCGTCTATAATTTTCATAGCTCAGACCTGTCCAGGGATGATATTGAGAATACCATGAACTATTTTCTGGATCCACCGGTGGCACATGCCAACCCCAAATGGTATGCCGACAGCAAGGTGTTCGGACTCATCGCCACCGCAGATAATGATCAGCCGGAATTTGAGCGCGGCCTTACCTATAAATATAAATGGATGCTTTTTAATCAGAACTGGGAGCCTTGGTACGGTATGTTCGACTATGGAGATATGCCCGCTTATTTTATCAGAGATCAATGGTACCTGTGGAGCGATAATGAACCTGCCCAGGATTATATGTGGTGGCTGGAATTTGTACGCACCGGCGACCGGGATATCTACCTGCAGGCTCAGGCTGCAAGTCGCCATACCATGGATGTTGACCAGGTACACTGGCCCAAAGGACCACATTATATCGGTAATTCAAATTCAGCACTGGATTATTGGAAGTCAACGGAACAGCCACCGGCTACGCCTTATCTTGGGATGGGACGCCGCCACGCCACGCAACACTGGATTGCCATGCTGAGCGCTCATGTGTGGGTACCGGGATGGGTAAGTTGTTACTATCTGACTGGCAATCACCGCGCCCTGGATGTAGCAAAGGAGACTGTTAACTTATATTTACGACGTCCATGGGGTCAACATGGTACTACCGGGCGCCGGTTATATCTTTCAGTCTGGAATTTGGATTGGGTCTACGATGCCACAAAAAATGAGGCATATAAAAAAGAACTTAACAGGCGTGTTCAAAAGATGATGCGATTGCAACAGCCACAGGGGGGCGGACTGGTTATTCACCGGTACGGCTACTCGCAAGTTTATGCATCCCAGGGTCTTGATTTGTACCTGACGAATATGGGAGTAGAAAATCACCCGGATGTGAAAGCCTCGATCATCGAAAATGCCCGGCGCCTGTGGGATGTTCCTCCTCTCGATCATTCGTACGAATCTTATCTTTCCAGTATCCATGGTTTATTATTGGGATATAAGTATGCTCATGAGCAGAGTTTCCTGGATGAAGCTCTGCATCGGGCACAAGTCCTAAAAACCGATGCACTGCCCAAATCTTTTGACAGTTATACCACCCAGAAATCATTGGAAGTGGCATTAGATAATACCAGTCATCTACCCGCCAAAGCAGATCGTTTTGAACAGCGAGGCAATAAGCCTATCTGGGCAATTACCGGTGGTATGCGTGTTTTTGGCTGGACTCATGCATACAATATTCCCTATTTAATTTACTTCCTTGATAAGAGTAAACAATCAACCAGATAGTAAGTAGCTTGAATTAGATGTAATTTTTTGGTAAAAGTATTGTACGATTATCAAATGATAATGAAGATTACTTTGAAGGGTAATCAGAATTTGTAACAAGTAGATTTTGAAAAATTATGGGGAGGAATAGGATTGGAAGATGAACATTTGATCGGTATTGATATGGGAGCTACTAATCTCAGGGCTGGTCTGGTTGAGGATGATGACCTGTTAGCGATCGAAACTATTGCTATTGACCAATCCGGAGGGGTGGATCCTATTGTGGCGCAAATCATTGATAGTATTGATGAAATTAAAACGCCGGAGACTCAAAGCATTGGGATTGGTGTTCCCAGTGTGGTGGATGTAACAAAGGGCATAGTATATGATGTAGTAAATATTCCTTCATGGAAGGAAGTCCACCTCAAAGAGATCCTGGAAGATGAATTTAATATTCCGGTTTATATTAATAATGATGCAAACTGTTTTGTCGTTGGGGAGAAGTATTTTGGGAAGGCCCGGGGATTTGACGCGGTGGTCGGCGTTACGCTTGGTTCTGGAATGGGGAGTGGGGTTATCTTAAATGGTCACTTGTACTCCGGACCCAACTGTGGGGCAGGTGAAATTGGGATGGTTCAGTACAAGGATTCAATCATGGAGCATTATACATCCGGACAGTTTTTTGAAAAACAGTATAATACTGACGGTACCGAAATTTACAAAGGGGCACAAAAAGCTGATCCGAAAGCATTGGAAGCATATAAAAGATTCGGCCGTCATGTTGGGATTGCAATGAAGACTATTATGTACATGTACGATCCGGAGATTATTATACTGGGAGGATCGATCAGTCAGGCGTATCCTTATTTCAAAGAAGCTATGATGCTCGAAATGAAAGACTTCGGTTTTCCTAAAAGCCTTGAGAAACTCCGGATAGAAGTTTCAGAGCAAGAGCATATTGCGGTATTGGGTGCAGCGGCATTAGCCTTGGATCAGCAGGCTTAATATTTCTGAATTTTTAACATAATCTGTTTAGCGGTTAAAATCTATTTACAGCCAAGTACGTCATCCCGGTGAGCCCGACAAGAAGTCCGGTCGGAGAGAGGGAACTCAAACGATTATAGGGCATGAATTTAATCATTGATAATTGCCTTTATCACAGTTGAGGTTCCTCAAATATGTTCGGGATGACGAGGGTGTTTTTGGTTGTCAGCCAGTATTTTTTAACGCGCTAAACGCGTTTAACATAATATTGGCACTTATGGCAGAGTCAGCTTTAAAACTGAGAAAGAAAATCGGCTTTTTACTGGGGATTATTCTATTTGGCATTTTAATTGTGATTCCTCCACCCGCCGGCTTATCTGTTCCGGCATGGCATGTAGCTGCAGTCGCAAGCCTTATGGGGGTTTGGTGGATAACAGAAGCTCTGCCTATAGCAGTAACGGCATTAATGCCTATTGTATTAATGCCAGTTTTAAATATTGCCAGCATAGACAAAGCAACTACTCCTTATGCGAATCCGCTTATTTTTCTATTTATGGGGGGATTTGTAATTGCTTTAGCAATGGAACGGTGGGATTTGCATCGCCGGATTGCGCTAAATATTGTTAGTTTTGTAGGATTAAAACCCTCTTCCATCATAATTGGATTCATTATTTCATCGGCTTTTATCAGCATGTGGGTAAGCAATACGGCCACCGCTTTGATGATGATGCCTATCGGTCTGTCGGTTCTGAATCTGGTGTCTAAACAAAAAGAAAGTGCGGATAAGATAAATTTTGAGATTGTGCTAGTGCTGAGTATTGCTTATGCCTGTAATATAGGAGGAATGGGAACGCTGATCGGCACCCCTCCGAATGCATTACTTGCGGGGTTTGTGAAAGAAAATTATGGTTTTGAAATTGGATTCACGCAATGGATGATGGTGGGAGTACCATTAATGCTGGTATCCTTGCCCGTTATGTATGTATTGCTGACTAAAGTGATTTATCCTATAAAGTTAAAACACTTGCCGGGTGGTCGAGAACTCATCGATGAGGAGTTGGCAGAATTAGGCCCGATAAGCAGCCAGGAAAAGAAAGTGGCTGCAGTATTTTGTTGTACAGCCGCCTTATGGGTATTTCGTCCGCTTTTGATTAACATTATTCCCGGCCTGAATGACGCCGGAATCGCTGTCGGTGCAGCAGTAGCATTATTTATTATACCTTCCAATCTCTCCAAAGGAGAGTTTATTCTTAGTTGGTCAGATACCCAAAAGCTGCCTTGGGGAGTACTTATCTTGTTTGGGGGTGGATTGAGCCTCGCATCGGCAATAAGTAATACCGGACTGGCCAAATGGATCGGACAGGGAGTAAGCATTCTGGGAAACTGGCCAATAGTGTTTTTAGTAGGGTTAGTAGTATTGCTGATTGTCTTCCTTACCGAAATGACAAGCAACACTGCAACAACGGCTGCTTTTTTACCCATTCTTGCATCAGTAGCGGTAGGTTTAGGTGAAAATCCGTTGATGTTGGCTATTCCTGCTGCTTTGGGGGCAAGTTGTGCATTCATGTTACCGGTCGCTACTCCTCCCAATGCTATTGTCTATGGGAGTGGTAAAATTACAATCCCTGAAATGTCAAAGGCAGGTCTCTGGCTCAACTTCGTTTTTATTATTCTTTTGACGGCTTTTGCTTTTTCATTAGTCCGCTTCGTTTTTGGTATAAAGCTTGGAGTATTGCCTGTATGGGCAGGTTAACCATTTATATCTAAATACGATCAAAAATCTGGAAAATATCTTGCTTCCTTTATAAAACTAAGTTTTGGTGGATGCAATATTTCAGCTTGCACACTAGTATTTTTTTTCATATTTAGTGGAAGGTTATTTCATGTTTTGTTTGTTTTAGTTGCAATTATAAGGGGCATTTGACAAGTAGGTGCATAATAATTGGATATTGCTGTAAATAAATATTAAATGGATGCAATATTTTTGCACTTTATAGGCAACAAATTTTATTTAGGGGCATCATTTTTTCAATGGGTTTTGATAACTATGTAGGTGATTTTAAACAATCTAATTTCGATAAGCATCCCCTCGATTATATTAGAATTGAAATAAATAACGGGGTGGAGACTCTTTATCTTAAATGATCATACTTTAACCAATCATTAATTAAAAAAAGGGGCAGGTTATATGGGAATACAACGAAACAAATCTGAACATATAATGGAAAGCAGGCGTTGGGTGAAACGGCTGTTTGTTTTTATCGCGGCAATGCTAATTTATGGGACGACTTATGCTCAACAGTCACAGGTGGCTGGTACGATTACCGATGCCAGCAGTGGAGAGCCACTGCCGGGAGCCAATATTGTGGTGAAAGGAACCACGACTGGAACGACCTCAGATCGGAAGGGGCATTATAAGTTACAAGTTCCATCGCTACAGGATACATTGGTCGTTTCTTTTATTGGGTACACCAATAAAATAGTTCCAATCAATGGGCAAGCGAGTATCAATGTAATTTTAAAACCGCAGTCCGTCTCAGGAGGCGAGCTGGTCGTAACCGGATATACCACCCAGCGCAAGCGCAATATCAGTGGGTCGGTTTCCTCGGTTGATGTCGGGGAAGTGAATAAAGTCAGTTCGGCGAATGTCCTGCAAAAACTGAAAGGACAGGTTTCGGGGGTAACCATTGAATCCAATGGATCGCCGGGGTCGATTAGTACGGTGCGGATCCGGGGGGTCAACTCTTTCCAAAACAATGATCCGTTGTATATTATCGACGGGGTTCAGGTGCAAAGTCAATCGTTAAACGCCTTAAGTCCGGATGATATTGAATCGGTGCAGGTGCTGAAGGATGCAGCCGCCGCTTCGATATACGGTTCGCGTGCTAGTAACGGGGTTGTTATTATTACAACGAAGCAGGGCCGACCGGGTCAGCTTCAAGTCACGCTCGATTCACGGGTGGGTGTAGCGAAACCGGTTCGTGGATTTGACGATATCCTGTTTAATAAGTCGTTGAATTACTACAAGGTTGAGAAGGCCTTTTGGCAGAATTCTGGCCAAGCGGTTCCGCAAAATATATTCGGGGATCCCAACAGCCCCAGCGTGCCGGATTTTATTTGGCCGAACGACGGAAATACTCAAACCTATATGGATAGCAATGGGAACATTCATTACGGTGGTAACACGACATCACTGGATGCATATTCATTCCCGGATAACCTGATCATGAGGGGTAGTAAGGGAACCAATTGGTGGGACAAATTGTTTGATCCGGCCGTGCAACAATCGCATAATTTAAATATTGCCGGCGGCGGAGACGATTATACCTATGATGTATCGTTTAACTATTTGAATAATCAAGGGACCATGCGGTATAATGATTACCAGCGTGGAACCGTGCGGGCCAATACCCAATTTGAGACCGGCGTGTTCACCTTTGGTGAAAATGCCAGTTTCGCCATCGATAAGACGGTGGGCGGCATGTCGGATGGATCGATGGGAGAGGATACGCCCATTGGGAACTTGATTAAGATGCAGCCGGTGATTCCGGTGCATGACGCGGGCAGTTGGTGGGCCAGCGGGAAAGCCACGAGCTTAGGAAACGGCAGTAACCCCGTAGCCGAGGCATGGAAAAGTCGAAATAACTCTACAGATCACAATACGTTTTTCGGAAGTGTCTTTTCTAGTGCCGATCTCTTTGACCAGCATTTAAAGCTGAAGACGCAGTTTAGTTTTGATGTGAACCGGACTAACGGTCATAATATTAACCTGCCTACCTTCGAAAACTCCGAACCCAACAGTGTGACCAGTTTTAATGAATATTTTAATAAGAGCAACAGCTGGACGTTCACAAATACGGCCGAGTATACCCAAACATTCTTGGGTAGCCACAATGTGCATGCACTGGCCGGTGTGGAAAGTCACCGCAATGTGTTCCGTCAGATCGGTGGATCCATTGCTGGCTTCGTTTCAACAATTCCAAGCACTGATTCACAGTATATTCAGGGCCAGTTGGCTGATCCGGGGACGGAGAACGTCAGCAGTTTTGGAAGACGGTCCACACTATTTTCGTATTTCGGAAAGCTCGATTACAATTATAAAGATAAATATTTCCTTAGTGGTACTATCCGGCGTGACGGTTCTTCACGGCTGGGCCCGAATGATCGATGGGGAACCTTCCCTGCTGTTTCGGTCGGCTGGCGGATTTCCGATGAATCGTTCATGCAATGGGCTAGCTTCTTGGAAGATTTAAAACTTAGAGGAAGTTGGGGACAAACCGGAAACCAGCGAATTGCTCCCGGTCGTACGGTTGATCAGTTTGGCGGTTCTACTGGTACAACGTTTTACGATATCAACGGTACGAACAACAGTATAGTCCAGGGTTTTACACGGACAGATGTTGGGAATGCTGACTTGAAATGGGAAACCGATACAAGTACCGATTTCGGATTTGATGCCGGTTTCATGGACGGGCGATTGAAGGTGACCTTCGACTGGTATAAAAAAGTAATTTCTGATTTGCTGTTTGCTCCCGTAGTCCCGGGCACGCAAGGCGCTGCCTCCCCACCGATTAAAAACGTGGGTAAAATGAGTAATACCGGCTATGAGTTTCAGATCAGCTATAATGGAACCATCAATAATGATCTGAGCTGGAACGCCAGTTTTAACGGCAGTCACTACACCAATAAAATTGAGCAGATTGCCTCTGGTCAAGATTCCTTTTTCGGGCCAATTACCGGCCGGGGCGGTGTTCTCAACATAAACGAATTGGGGCACTCCATTGGAGACTTTTATGGCTACCAGACCGATGGGTTTTATGATAGCCAGCAAGAGATCAACAATTCCCCTCAGTATGCTGGAGCAGCCGTGGGCCGATTTAAGTTTAAGGATATAAATGGGGACGGAAAGATTACCAGTGCAGATAAGACCATCATTGGTAGTTATCATCCCGACTTTACGGGCGGTCTGAACCTGGGTTTGCAGTGGAAGAATTTTGATTTCAGTGCCTTCCTGTTCGGTTCCTTCGGTAATCAAATTTTCAATCTTACCAACGAATTTACGGTCTTCCGGCTGTATGATACCAATGTGCGGCGGGATTTGTTGACGGATTCGTGGACGCCGAATCATAAAAATGCCAAATATCCGATGATGAATGAAAGTGATGATGCCAGTAATTCCTACAGCAGTTTTTATGTGAAGGATGGGTCTTATGTACGGCTGAAGAACGTGCAGGTTGGCTATAACCTGCCAGACAGTTTCCTTGCGTTACTGCCAGGGTTATCGAGTGTACGGGTTTATCTGCAGGGAGAAAACCTGTTTACCATTACAAAGTATCCCGGACTTGATCCGTCACTGCCTCCAGCCAGCCAGCCAAATGGTGCTGTGGGTAATAGCTCTGACCAGACACGTGGCATCGACCGTGGGACTTATCCACATAGTCGCACCGTATCGCTAGGCGTTAATGTTAAATTTTGATCGCGCAAGCAATTGTTAATTTGAAAAGGTATTGAATTATGAAAAAATTACATAAAATAGTTGGTTTAGCAGTAATAACGGTGGTTCTCGCGGGGGTCTTTTACGCCTGCGACACCGGGAACTTCTTGGATGTAGCCCCTCAGGGCTCTCTGAACAGTCAGACCCTGGCCAATAAAACTGGGGTAGAAGGCAACCTGATTTCGGCCTATTCAATGTTGGATGGTTATGCAGCTTTAGGCGGTTGGGACGCAGCGGCTGCCAGTAATTATATTTGGGGAGGCGTCGTTTCCGACAATGCCTATACAGGATCTCAGGCCGGCGACGGATCCCAAACACGCTCTGCTGAGGTATATCACTGGTCATCCAGTGGAGTTGATCAATACTTGAACAACAAATGGAGAGCATTGTATGAGGCGATCAGCCGTTGCAATGCAACCCTGAAGTTGTTGCATAGTGTTAGTGGGATGAGTAAGTCCGAGAGCGATAACGTAGAAGGGCAGGCTAGGTTCCTGCGAGCTCATTATTATTTTGAAGCATGGAAAATGTGGAAGAATATTCCGGTCTTTACCGAGAAAAATGGGAGCGATTTTAAAGCTACGACCAGCAATGAGGGAACTGACCCTATTAAACAAATCGAGGATGATCTGAATGCGGCCATGAAACTTCTGCCCGCTACCCAGTCTCAAGTGGGCCGGGTGACAAAGTGGACCGCCAAGGCCTATTTAGGTCGGGTGCAGGCTTATACTCACGACTATTCCGCGGCTCAAAAAACCCTGCAGGATGTCATGGATAATGGTCCGTATGCTCTGGCCGACAATTTCCGGGATGTGTTTTCGGTGGCTGGTAACAATAACTCTGAAACCATCTTGTCATATCAATCTTCGGTTAACGACGGAGACCCAAGTGGTTCCAATGGAGATTATGGCGACCGGTTACAATTCCCCCACAGCGGAAGTCCCTTTGGCTGCTGCGGATTTTATCAGCCTTCGCAAAACGAGGTGAATGCCTTCAAGGTGGATCCTAACAATGGCCTACCGTTGATGGTTACTCAGCCTAATTCATGGAATAACGACGATGCGAACTTCGATTCCTCCCGAACGGCTCCGGTTGATCCGCGTCTGGACTGGACCGTAGGCCGCGATGGAGTCCCCTTCCTGGATTGGGGCAAGCATGAACCCGGCTGGATTCGTTCACGATCATTTTCAGGTCCTTACAGCTTTAAGAAGCGGATTTACTCCAAAGCCAGTAAAGCAGGAAGTAACGTAGGCTGGTCTAGTTTTCAACTCAGTTCAAACAATCTCCATCTGTACCGCTATGCGGATGCGTTGTTATTACTGGCTGAATCCGATGTGGAAACCGGCAAGTTGAACGCAGCCCGTCAGATTGTAAACAAAATTCGCACCCGTGCCGGCAAGGCAGTTCAGGGACCGGGCACTAGTGGAGATGATATAGAAGTACCTATTAATGACCCAAGTATCAACTGGGCCAATTATGAGGTGAGTACGTATCCTCCCGGTTCGCCATATTTTGCTACTAAAGCCAAGGCGCTTATGGCAGTGCGGGCCGAACGTCGCTTAGAATTGGCACAGGAAGGACACCGGATGTTTGATTTGAGGCGGTATGGTGCGGATTACGCCACAAAGGTGCTGAACAACTATGTTCAGGTTGAGAAGACCAGAAGGGGGTATTACCAAGATGCTTCACAATTTAATAATACAGATGCGAAATATTATCCCATTCCTTCACGACAGATTGATTTAAGTCGGGGTAATTTGGTGCAAAACAAAGGATTCTAATATCCGAATTTCCTTCTGATATAAATCTTAGTTAAATGAATTCCGGAAAGCACGAGCATTGTCTCATGCTTTCCGGTTTTTTTTAAAGTATCTACATTACTTCTTATCTCATAAGTAGGATATCTATATGATTATTTTTGCTAACTGTAGATGGTTACGATATTTGGAATTAATATGTTTTTTAAGTAACTCACATTCCTTGTGGCAATAATTCTAAAGAAGTCTTAAAATATTGATTTTAAAATAGGCCTTGTAAAGGTCTCTATTAGTTATAAATGTGAATCATAAGCATTTCTTTTCCTTCCCAATTTTAACGGTATCAATATATTTTAGTTCAAGTAGTATGATTCCCAAAGAGTTATTCAAGTGGACTGTAAAGATAGTTTCTTTGCTCTTTGTTTTATCTTTGTTTTTCAGTTGCTCCTCTTCTCATCCTGAAAATACTCTGTTTACGAGACTTCATTCTGATAGAACAGGTATAACATTTTCCAATAATATTAGTCCCTCCAACAATTTTAATTTATTTAATTATAGAAATTTTTATAACGGGGGTGGGGTTGCATTGGGAGACATAAATAATGATGGACTTATAGATGTATATTTTACCGCCAATCAAGGAAAAAACAGGCTCTATTTGAACAAAGGGAACTTCCATTTTGAAGATATTACTAAAAAGGCTGGTGTTGGCGGGAATAGTCGTTGGACCACTGGTGTTACCATGGCCGATGTCAATGGGGACGGGCTATTGGACATTTATGTATTAAATTCAGGAGATTTAACGGGTGGAAATCGCAAAAACGAATTGTTTATTAACCAAGGCAATCTAACCTTTAAGGAAGAAGCACATAAATTTAATTTGGACGATCCCGCTTTTTCTATTCATGCCTCCTTTTTCGATTATGATGGTGATGGAGATCTGGATTGTTACCTGTTGGATGACAGCTTCAGAGGGTCTCAGGCATACATGCGTGAGCTTCAACGTAAGACAAGAAACGGTGTAGACAAATTAGGGGGGGATAAACTATATAGAAATGATGATGGAATATTTAAGGACGTTAGTGGCAAGGCTGGAATCCACCGTGGTGGTATTGGTTTTGGTTTGGGAGTAAGTGTCGGTGATGTAAATGGTGACTACCGACCTGATATCTATATTAGTAATGATTTTTGGGAAAGGGATTACTTGTATATCAACCAGGGAGACGGAACTTTTAGAGACGAATTGACTGATAGGACAAGCAAAACTTCCAGATCCAGTATGGGCAGCGATATGGCTGATGTCAATAATGACGGTATGCTGGATATTTTTGTAACGGATATGCTTCCTCCCCGGAATAATCGAATTAAAACGATGACCAACTTTGGGGAGTTTATGACAGTAAATCAGGACTTACGTACTAATTATCGTTATCAGGATCTACAGAATACCCTTCAGATAAATAATGGTGATGGTTCTTTTCGGGAAATGGCTTTCCTTTCTGGTGTAGCAGCCAGCGATTGGAGTTGGGGGGGCTTGTTGTTTGACTTTGATAATAATGGATGGAACGACATTTTTGTTAGCAACGGGGTTTACCGGGACATTACGGATAAGGATGCTCATAACTTTATTAAAAACAGGGAAAACGTAGCGAAAATTGTCCGTAAGAGAGGGTCTTTTAAAGTACAGGATTTTTTAAAAATGTTGCCTTCGCAAAAGATAAAAAATTCTGCTTTTGTCAATAACGAAGATGAAACCTTTACCGAAAAGTCAGATTCGCTAGGTTTCCATGATCCTTCATTTAGCAATGGAGCTGCCTATGGGGATTTGGATAATGACGGGGATCTGGATTTAGTTGTTAATAATTTGAATCAAAAGGCCTTTGTCTATAGAAATAATGCTGAAAAAAGAGATCATCACTATTTAGAGGTTGAATTTAAAGGTGAAGAAAAGAATCCTTTTGGAGTTGGTGCTGAGGTGAGAATTTATACTAAGCAGGGACAGAAAGTTGCTGAGAATATGCAGGCGCGGGGCTTCCAAAGTTCCGTCCCTCCACAAGTCCATTTTGGTTTAGGTAGGCAAACGCAAGTAGATTCTATGTTGGTCGTCTGGCCAGATGGCAAAAAACAGCGGTTTAAGAAAGTAAAAGCAGATCAGAAAATAACGGTTAAACAGAAAGATGCTAAAGGCAAATTAATAACACATGACCGTTCAAATAATAAGTCGTTACTTGAAAATGTTACGAAAAAAACTATTTCAGGTAATATAAAACACAAAGAAAATCAATATATCGATTATGATAAGGACCCGTTTCTACCCCATAGGCTTTCGCAAGAAGGCCCAAAACTGGCAAAGGGGGATGTGAATGGAGATGGCCTGATAGATTTTTTCATGACTGGTGCTTCCGGGCAGGAGGACAAGGTGTTCATTCAACAGGCTGATGGTAGATTTAAACAGGTTGAAAGTCCTGATTTTAAAAAAGATCGTAATTTTGAAAGTACTGCCGCAACTTTTTTGGATATTGATGGGGATGGCGATCTTGATCTGATGGTTGGTAGTGGGGGGAATCAGTTTAATCTTTATTCGAAAGAAAATACCATACGTGTTTATATAAACAATGGTAATGGGGTGTTTAAAAAAGCACCCAAAATGGCTCCTCAAAAACATATTAGCGCTTCTTGTATTGTTAAAGATGATTTTAACCATGACGGACGTGCTGATGTCTTTATTGGGGCTCGAAATGTGCCAAAGAATTACGGCGTTGATCCTCGCAGTTATTTGTTAGAAAATGAGGGCGGTGGTCAGTGGAAAGATGTAACGCCGGATTCATTAAAACGCCCTGGTATGGTTACAGATGCGACGTGGGTGGATTATGATAACGACGGAGACAATGATCTAGTAGTTGTGGGCGAGTGGATGCCTGTGATATTTTATAAAAATGATTCTGGTTCGTTGCACTATGATTTTCCTGTCAAGCAAAGTAACGGTTGGTGGTCAACGATCACCCAAAAAGATTTGGATGGAGATGGTGATGCTGATTTCGTACTGGGAAACTGGGGCGACAATTCAAGATTTCAGGCTTCTGAGGATCGGCCTCTTTCGATGTATGTGGGAAATTTTAATAAAGACCAAAAGAAAGATTTTCTAATTACCAGTTACCTTCGCGGGGAAGATAAAGCGTATCCATTTGCTGCTTACAAGGATATGATAAAAGAATTTCCCTTTTTAAAAGAGAAAATTCCTGACCATAAAACGTATGCTAAGATGACATACAAAAAGCTTTTTTCGAAAAAGGTAAGGAAGAAAGCTGAGAAAAAAGAGGTGCAAACATTGTCTACTTCCCTATTGATTAATGATGATGGAAGTTATGAATTGAAAAAGTTGCCACTGGAGGCTCAGCTATCACCTGTACACGCAATTATAGCGCAGGATTTTAATGGCGATTCCAGGACTGATTTGTTGTTATTGGGTAATGAGTCGGGGTTGAAACCGAATTTGGGGACCTTATTGGGTAATTGGGGAGTGTTCTTGTTAAATAAAGGAGACCTGGACTATAGATTTGAACCGTATCCCAAAACAAATACTGTTATTAAAGGGGTGGTGAGGGATGCCTTGACAGTGGATGTCAATAATAGCAAACACTTCATTATTGGAAGGAATGACAAAGACTTATTGATATATAAATCATCGATGGCTCCATAAAATAACAAGTTTTACAGATGTAATAATAAACAAATTCATAAAAGTAATTTGATAGGGCTCCCCAGGGAGTACATATCATTATATCAATTGTTTTATATGAAAAAATCATACATGTGGATGGCAGGAATGCTTATAATGCTAATGTTAAGTTCCTGCAAAAAAACGTTGTTTCAACGATTGCCCGCTGGAAAGACGGGGGTGACTTTCGCTAACAGGGCCAAAAGTACCAAGGACCGAAATGTTCTTAATCACTACAATCTTTATAATGGCGGGGGAGTAGCTGTTGCTGATTTTAATAATGACGGCAGAGAAGATTTGTATTTTACGGGCAGTTCCGTGAATAACAAGCTTTACCTTAATCAGGGATCATTCAGATTCAAAGACGTAACCAAAGAAGCAAAAGTTGCCGGAGAGAATAAGTGGAGTTCCGGGGTGGCTGCGGTGGATATCAACAATGACGGTCTTATGGATTTGTATGTCTGTGCCACGGAATCTGATAATCCTAAAAAGAGAGCTAATCTTTTTTATATCAACCAGGGAGTCAATAAGGATAATGTTCCGGTATTTAAAAATATGGCTTCTGCTTTTAACTTGGCAGATTCAACGTATACTACCATGGCTGCTTTTTTTGATTATGATAATGACGGGGACCTTGATCTGTATTTGTTAGTGAATAAATACAATTCCGATAGAACAGATTATCATAAAAAAAAGATACATGGTGAATCACCGTCCACCGATCGACTATATAGAAATGACGGAGCTGATTCGACCGGCACACTGCATTTTACCGATGTAAGCGATCAGGCGGGTATCGTACTGGAGGGATTCGGTCTGGGAGTTAATATTTCTGATTTCAATATGGATGGTTGGAAAGATATCTATGTTGCAAATGATTTTGTTACCGATGATATCATCTATATCAATAATGGGGATGGAACATTCACCGATGAGGCAGCCAAAATGTTTAAGCATACCTCAGATGCTGCTATGGGTAATAACGTAAGGGATATCAATAATGATGGGCATCCTGATGTAATTACATTGGATATGATGCCGGAGGGCAACTACCGAAAGAAGAAAGTACTCTATCCTAATAATTATATGAATTATGTAAATAATAAAAGATATAATTACAATTACCATTATGTCAGGAATCAATTGCAAGTCTTTCAGGGCATAAACCCAAAAACAAAATTACCGCTGTATTCCGAGATAGGCATATATTCAGGAGTTTCAGCAACCGACTGGAGTTGGGATCCGCTTGTCTCAGATTTTGATAATGACGGCTGGAGGGATATTTATATCACCAACGGCTTTCCGAAAGACACCAGGGATCACGATTTTGAAAGTTATGCAAACCAGTTCTATCCTTACGTCTCAATGGATAAATTGCTTTCCAAAATTCCATCGGTTAAGATTAGTAATTATGCTTACAAAAATAATGGTGACCTTACATTCAAAAATGAAGCGGAATCCTGGGGATTACAACAATCTTCTTATTCCTATGGGGCCGTTCAGGCAGACCTCGATAATGACGGAGATCTGGATTTAGTCGTTAATAATCTTAATGACTCAGCCTTTGTTTACAAGAATAATCTGGAAGAATTAAATAAAAAGAATGACCATTACCTGAGAGTTAACTTTAAAGGTAAAGGAGACAATATCATGGGGCTGGGAGCATCTCTGAAAATAAAATATGGTAACGGCAAAAAGCAGTATTATGAACATACTATTTACAGAGGATATTTGTCCAGCGTAGAACCAACTGCTCATTTTGGGCTTGGGAGCTATAAAACAGTGGATACCTTATTGGTAACCTGGCCTGATAGTAGCAGCCAACTGATAAGGAATATTAAAGCAGATCAGACGCTGACGTTGGATTGGGATAATGCAACTAAGAAGACAAGAATGAAGAGTAAACCCGATTCTGTCGATTCTTCTCATCTCTTTTCGGCTGATATCTCTCAAGATCTTGGAATAAATTATGTGCATAAGGATGAAGATTATAATGATTTTAACAGACAGCCTTTGTTACCACATAAATTATCTCAATATGGTCCGGGATTAGCAATCGGGGATGTAAATGGTGATGGATTGGAAGATATGTATATCTCAGGTTCCTACGGGAGGAAGGGGACCTTTTTTATCCAGCAAAAAGATGGCACATTTAACAGGAAAGATCTTATTGAAGGAAATAATCCCAAAAATAAAGAAGAAGAATTGGGTAGTTTGTTTTTTGATGCTGATGGTGATGGCGATCAAGATTTGTATATCGTAAGTGGGGGGGATGAGCTCAAACCCGGTAGTCAGGCATATCAGGACCGGCTGTTTATTAATGAAAACGGAACGTTCAGATTGGATGCCAAAGCCTTGCCGAATTTTATAAGCAGCGGTTCTGCTGTGCGGGCTGCAGATTTTGATAAAGATGGAGATTTGGACCTGTTTGTAGGGGGGCGTGTCAAACCGCGTCAATATTCTAAACCTGTGAATAGTTACCTGCTGGAAAATGTTTCTTCCGGGAAAAAGGTCCGTTTTAAGATTGTAAATGCTAATAAAGCTCCCATGCTAAATGACATAGGAATGGTTTCAGATGCGTTGTGGACTGATTTTAATAATGATGGTTGGACAGATCTTATCCTTGCAGGAGAATGGATGCCCCTGACGTTCTTGAAGAATAATCATGGTACGTTTCAAGATGTGACCGGCACCACGGGCATTTCCGATAATAAGGGTTGGTGGAATAGTTTATGTGCAGGCGATTTTGATAATGACGGAGATGTGGATTATATAGCAGGCAACTTGGGCACTAATACCTATTTCAAAGCCAGTGATAAGTATCCTGTTCACATTTATGGCAATGATTTCGATCATAACGGAACGTATGATGCTATCCCGACGGTATATTATAAAAATTCAGAGGGGGAAAAAGTGGAAGTTCCTTACTTTGGTCGACGTGATATGATAAAGCAAATACCCGGAATTAAGAATAAATTCCAAACCTATGATTCCTTTGCCAAGGCCAATATAGATGAGATCCTTTCGCATTTCGATACTGATAGCATGGCAACCTATGAAGCCAATGATATGAAAACGTCATATATAGAGAATCTTGGTAAGGGCAAATTTAAAATCAGATCATTACCAGAAAATGTACAATGGGCTCCTGTTTTCGGGTGTCAAGCCCAGGATTTGAATAATGATGAGAACCTGGATTTTGCACTGGTTGGAAATGACTATGGCAATGAAATATCCACTGGCAGATATGATGCCCTGAACGGCTTAGTACTCACGGGCAAAGGGAATGGAACGTTCAATTCATTGAATTTTGAAAAAAGTGGTTTCTTTGTTCCGGGAAATGCAAAAGCACTGGCGAAGCTGAGAGGAGCCAGCGGATCTGTATTATTGGCTGCCAGTCAGAATAAGGGACCTTTAAAAGTTTTCCGCCAGAAGAATAAAATGAAGCTGATTTCGCTCAAGCCAATGGATGCTTATGCTGTACTCCATTTTAAAGATGGAACTAGTAGGAAACAGGAGTTTTATTATGGTTCTTCGTTTTTGTCAGCCTCTGGTCGTTTTATGGAAATTAGTAAAAAAGTACATTCCGTTGTGATAACAGATTACCAGGGAGACAGTCGTACCGTTACGTTTAATTAGCAGTAAAATGATTAGTAAAATGATATTTCCAGTAAGCTCTTTATTAGAGCATGTAAATTTGAGGTTAATTTTATTAGGCGGTATTTGCATATTGATCTCAGCTTGTAGTAATAAGCAGTCCAACCAGGCACAATCTGGTGGATATAGTATTGCTAAAACAGACAATCAACTGGTAAATAAATATTGTGGGAGCTGTCATTTGCCCCCATCTGCCGATTTATTGGATAAAAAGACATGGGTAAATTCAGTCCTGCCGATAATGGCGCATAAGCTGGGGGTACAATCCATCAGAGGTAATCAATATTATTTAGACCCGGATGCCAAGGTAACACACAAAATTTCTCTGACTAAATGGATGAAAATTGTAAAGTACTTTAAAAATGAAGCACCGGATAGTCTGGAACCTGCTACCCCACCGGTTCCATTGTCGAAAGACTGGAGTATATTTAAGTTGAAGAGTCCCCCTCAAAAAAAGATCTCAAAGAATCCGAGTGCCACTTTTATGGTTAAAATGGATACGGCAGATGGTCGTATTTACACTAGTGATGCTAGCACCAATAAATTATATGAATGGGATCGTAATCTAAACAGGAAACTGGTTCGCTCCCTCTCTTCTCCAGCGGTGAATCTGAAGTTTGTTTCCGGGAAAGAAAATCGAAGGTATGGCGTAATCACGACTATTGGAACGACAAGGGCCGCCGACATATTCAAGGGAAAAGTATTCAGACTTAATTTGGATACATTGAATAAAGACGAGGCGGATACTATTGCAACTCAAATGGACAGGCCAGTTATGTCTGTGGATGGAGATTTTAATAAAGATGGCCGTAAAGATTGGGTCGTTTGTGCCTTTGGACATGATGCAGGCGGATTGTTTCTATTTGAGCAGAATGCAGATCATACTTATACAAAAAAAGCGATATCCGGACTTCCGGGTGCTATTGATGTCAAAGTAGATGATTTTAACAATGATGGGTGGCCGGATCTGATGGTTCTGTTTGCCTATGCTGATGAAGGGATTTGGCTCTTTACGAATAATAAACATGGCGGCTTTGACAGCAGAAATCTCTTGGAGTTTCCTCCTGTTTATGGTTCTACCAGTTTTCAGTTGGTCGATATGAACAATGATGGACTTCTTGATATCTTATATACAAATGGGGATAATGCGGACTTCTCAAGAATTCTAAAGCCTTATCATGGGGTCAGAATCTTTTTGAATGAGGGGGATTTTCATTATAAAAAGGCTTATTTTTATCCCATAGATGGGACTACAAAGGCCATTGCTAAAGATTTTGATGGGGATGGTGATCTCGATATAGCTACTATTTCTTTTTTTTCAGATTTTAAAAATAAACCATCGGAATCATTCATTTATTTTGAGCAAACAGGTCCATTGACATTTACCCCTCATGCCTTGCCAATATATAAGAAAGGTAGATGGCTGACGATGGACGCCGGAGATATCGATGATGATGGTGACTTAGATATTGCTCTTGGCAGCTTCACTCAAAATTATGTAAGACAAAGTAGTTATCCATCCGAATGGGGGGCTAGTTCTCCGCTGGTAATTTTATTAAATACAACGAAATAAGAAGATTATGGGATTTTGTAATTGATGATATATGGGAAAACATGATGGCCGGATATTAACTTTTTGAGCCACTGTCTCTTTGCCAGCTGGTAGGTTGATGGTATCGACATCGACTGCATTGAGAATTGTCATGTTGTAGTGAAACTGGTATTTAGGATGGTAAACATTTAAAAATTGAATGATAACAGTTGTTTTGGAAGATTAATTATAGTCGGATCTACTAATTACTTTTATATAGGGATAAAAATATGAAACGATCAAAAAAAGTGAGCTTTTTTTTAAGCCTCATGGTAATCGGGTTAGTGTTAGGTTCCACCATTTTTTCTTGTAGCAGGGGTATAATGGAAACCGGCATGGATAAAACGCTGAATGATCACTGGCAAATCCAGTCTTCTGCAAAAATTCCTGCCGATGGCCAAAAGATTTCAGATCCTAAGTTTGATGCTAATGATTGGTATTCGGCTCAGGTGCCCGGTACTGTGCTGGGATCACTTGTTCAGGATAGCATCTACAAGAATATATTTTTTGACGAGAATATGAAAAAAGTGCCTACGAAGCGCTTTGATGCTCCATGGTGGTATCGAAAAGAATTCAATATTTCTACTCTTACAAACAAGGGACAAACCGTCAGGCTGCGCTTTAATGGGATTAATTACCGGGCAGATATTTGGTTTAACGGTCATAAGATAGCCTCATCAGACAGTATTAAAGGTGGATTCCGACGATTTACATTTGATGTATCAGATTATGCCAAGCCAAGGCATAATGTGCTTGCCTTGAAAGTAACTCATCCGAAACCAGGTGATCCCACGCTGGGCTTCGTTGACTGGAACCCGGCGCCACCCGACCATAATATGGGTATCTGGCGTGAAGTGCATTTGATGGTTACCGGCCCTGTCTCCATTGATCGTCCCTTTGTCAAATCGAAAGTTGATACAGCAACGCTGGATCATGCCGATTTGACTATCGAAACTGTCTTAACAAATCATTCAGATAAACCGGTAAATGGCAAGCTGAGCGGGTCAGTGGGTAAAAATATTATGCTTTCAAAGCAGGTTAAGCTCGCTGCCGGCGAATCGAAGAAAGTAACTTTTACACCGGGTGATTTTCCGCAGTTGAGTATTGATCATCCCCGGCTTTGGTGGGTCCATACGCTGGGGAAACCCAATTTATATGACTTGCACCTTGCTTTTGTATCAGATAAGTACGTATCCGACAGAAAAAAATTATCATTCGGTATACGATCGGTATCCGATTATATAACGAAAGATGGACATCGGGGGTTTAAGCTAAATGGCAAAAAGATTCTAATTAAAGGAGGCGGGTGGACCGATCCCATGCTACTCAATGCTACCCCCAAGTATGAGGAAGCCGGTATCGATTATGCGGTGCATATGAATTTGAATACCATCCGGATGGAAGGGTTTTGGGGAAGCAACCAGCACCTATACAATCTTTGTGACCGAAAGGGATTATTAATCATGGTAGGTTGGAGTGCCCAGTGGGAGTGGGATGAATTTATGGGCGAAGGTGTTGGCGCCGATCAGTTCGGAGGGATTAAATCTCCTGAACAGATGGACATTGCGGCTTGGTCGTGGAGGGATCAGATAACCTGGCTGCGCAATCACCCCAGTATCTTTCTGTGGCTTTATGGAAGTGATAAATTACCTCGTCCAGCGCTGGAAAAACGGTACCTGAATATATTAGATAAATATGATCCCACCCGTCCCTATGCCGGATCAGCACAAGAACATACAAGTAGCATCACAGGGCCTACTGCCATGAAAATGCGGGGTCCCTATGATTATGTACCGCCCGATTATTGGTATGTCGACAAACAGCATGGAGGAGCCTTTGGTTTTAACACTGAGACGGGGCCCGGGCCGCAAATTCCCCGACTAGAGAGCTTGAAAAAAATGATTCCCGCCGATTCACTGTGGCCGATAAGTCAGTCTTGGCTTTATCATGCAGCTCGGCATCAGTTTCACAATCTGAAAAACTATAATCAGGCAATGAATAATCGATTGGGAAAGCCGGAAAGCTTAGACGGCTACCTGCGAAAGGCGCAATATCTTAATTATGAAGGGATGAGAGCCATGTTTGAGGCTTTTGAGGCTAATCGTTATAAATCAACCGGTATTATTCAATGGATGTACAACTCGTCCTGGCCCAAGTTGTGGTGGCAATTTTATGATTATTATCTCAATCCTACCGGAGCGTTTTATGGGGCCCGAAAGGCTAATGAACCGGTGCATATATCGTACAATTATGGCCGGAATGGAATTGATCTTATGAATAATACACTGGATGACCAGAAGAATCTAACAGCTGAAATTAAGGTTCTGAATTTTGGTCTGGATACAGCGCTGGATAAAAAAATGACAGTTAAAGCACTGCCTGAAAGGCAAACACGCCATATTCTAGATTTACCGAATGATCTGGATCTCAGTAAAACATATTTCTTGGATCTTTCACTTCAGAATAACCAGGGAGAAATAATAAGTCATAATTTTTATGTGCTTTCAACTCAAAAAGATCAACTCAAAGAGTCTGAATCAACGTGGTATATAACTCCACAGTCGCAATTTGCCGACTTGACAGCATTACAGAAACTTAAACCGGTAAAATTGGATGTGGAGAAATCATTTAGCCAGCGTAATGATACGACCTTTGCCAAAGTTACAATCCATAATCCGTCAGACGAATTGGCATTTATGACGTATTTAAACCTGGTACAAAAAGGTAGTGGAGCGACGGTAGTACCTATATTTTGGAACGACAACTATATCACGCTCTTACCGGGAGAAGAAAGAACGGTTACCGCCTATTGTCACACCCGGGACTTGGAAGGTCAAGAACCTGATGTAATGGTAAATGGATGGAATGTTAAGTGACAATTTAAAAATTCAAAATTTTAAAAAAATCAGTTGATCCCATGAAACGTAACTATTTTATAGTCGGACTAATTCTTCTGACCTTTTTTGTCATTTCCTTTTTAACCAACATTATTGGACCACTAATTCCAGACATTATTAAAGGCTTTGATTTGAGCCTGACACTAGTGGCCGTTCTTCCGTTTTCATTTTTTATAGCGTATGGAGTAATGTCAATTCCAGCAGGTATTCTAATTGAGAAATACCGGGAAAAGAAGATTATGATAGCTGCTTTTGGGGTTGCCTTTGTGGGGGCACTCCTGCTGGCCCTGTTCCCTAATTATTTGACCGCGGTTGGGTCCTTGTTTTTAATTGGGGCAGGGATGGCTATGTTGCAGGTAGTGATTAATCCATTACTGCGTTCGGCAGGCGGTGAAGAGCACTTTGCTTTTAACTCGAACCTCGCGCAGCTTATTTTTGGACTTGCCTCATTTTTGAGTCCGATGGTCTATTCTTATCTCGTGTTGAACTTGCAGGGAACCAATCAACCCAATGGGCCGGTTCTTTCGACTCTGGCTTCTATTGTGCCGGATAAATTACCCTGGATTTCTCTGTATTGGCTGTTTACAGTTATTTGTGTGCTGATGATCATCATTATTGCTGTTTCAAAATTTCCCCAGGTAGAGCTTAGTGAAGAGGAAGAAGTAGGTGCTATGCAGACACATGTCAAACTTTTAAAAAACCCTATTGTGGTATTGTTTTTCCTGGGAATCTTCTGCTATGTAGGCACGGAGCAGGGAGTGGCCAACTGGATTTCTCAGTTTTTGTCGACATATCACGGCTATGATCCTCAAACGACTGGTGCGACCGCCGTATCGCGATTCTGGGGATTTATGACGGCCGGAGGGTTGCTGGGACTGTTGTTGTTGAAGATTATGGACAGCCGATATGTATTGATCAGCTTTACCACATTGGCGATCATTTCATTGAGTTTGGCCCTGTTTGGTAGTGGTGAAGTCGCAAAATTTGCTTTTCCAACGGTTGGTTTTTTTGCATCGGTTATGTACCCGGTAATTTTTTCATTGGCACTAAATTCAGTTGAAGAACACCACGGCTCATTTTCCGGAATTTTGGTAACGGGAATTATCGGAGGTGCGATTGTTCCATTGATTATTGGATGGCTAGGAGATCTTGTTGGACTAAGGTTTGGAATGCTGTTTCTCTATATTACGATGGGATATATTCTGAGTATAGGCATTTGGGCACGGCCAATTATCTCTAATAAAACTATTAGTCTCAGCCAAGAGGAGGAAGATGTTTAATTTTTTTAGATTTCATCGATCTTTAAAGTTTTAAGAAATAGCACTAGATATCCTATGTTTGTTTAAACAGAAATGATAGTCTTGGAATTATGGCTTATAAAAAAAAGATCTGCTTGTTTTTAGGTTTTACACTCTCAGTAATGCTGATTTTTAGTTGTGGCCAGTCTGAAAAGGATTCGGATGATGCACTTTCAGGACGAGTTAAAAGCCTGCAAAAACAGGTTGATCAGCTCAAACCGGGATTCGGAGATGTGATGCTTGGTATCCAGACGCATCATGCCAAGCTTTGGTTTGCCGGGATAAATAAAAATTGGGAATTAGCAGATTTTGAGCTAGGTGAAATTGAAGAAAATATCGAGAAGATTGAGGCCTTATATCCCAATGACGATCGAACGAAAGATCTTTCGTTACTTGATCCGAAGTTGGATAGTCTTGCCACTACGATTAACGCCCGAGAAGTGGATAAATTCAAAAACGAATTCTCAACATTAACGAATACGTGCAATGATTGCCATCAGAAAAATGGTGTTGCATTTAATGTGATTACTATTCCTGATCATCCCCCTGTTCCCAATCAAAAGTTTAAAGCTGAAAATTAATCTGTGTTCAATCTGAACGACTAATTTTGACCTATCGACTCAGCTCGAATATCTGTTTCATAAGATCGGCATAGGCGTTAGTAAAGGGGACATCGCGGCGGGCCATCATTTTTTTCATTGCCTGGTATGCTTTTCCCAAGTTGTAACGCTGTATTACGTTAGAGCCAACCCAACTGAACGAATCAACAAATTTAGGTGGAAAATCACGGGACAAGATGTTACAATTGACCCCAAAGATACTGCCGGAATTGATGACACAATTTATGGCCGTTTTTGTATGATCACCCATTACAACTCCTAAAAACTGTTGATTGGTATCAATCTCTCTACCCGTTTCCCAATCTGTCAGTCGTATAGGACTATAATTCGTTTTAAGATTAGAAACGGTGGTACCGGCACCAAAGTTGCACCATTGTCCCACAACGGAATTCCCGATATATCCATCATGAGCTTTATTGGAATAAGAGTGAAAGATCGTATTACTAACTTCGCCTCCTACCTTGCAAACAGGACCTACCGTAGTATCTGGATAAATTCTAGCTCCCATCTTAATAGATGAATTTTCGCAAATTGCTACTGGTCCCCGAATGTAAGAGCCCGCCATAACGGTAGCATTTTTCCCAATAAAGATGGGCCCTTTTTCTGCATTGAGTACGCAGCCTGCCTCTACGGTTGCTCCCTTTTGGGCATATATATTATCTGAATTCTCAAGTACAGCTTGTCCTGAAATATCGGTAGCAACTGGTGAACTCCCATCAATAAATTCTAAATCTCTGGTTATTTGATCTCCATTAAGCAGGAACAAATCCCAAAGATTAGTGATAGAAGGATAATGAGTGGTCTCTAAAACGAAAAGATTTTTAAATTCAGGTAATCCGGCATCGTGCCATGATGCAGAATCGCGGCCATTCACAGAAGCCGCAATTATATCATCTCCAAATTGCAGGCATTGTCCTTCATTAAGATTGCTAATCTTTTCTACGAGATCGGGAGTGGGCAGATACCGGCTGTTGATCCAAATACAGTTTTGGGATTCATCGATATTCCCTGAGTCAAAAATATTATTTAGTACAGGACGCAATACACGAGAAATATGTGACGTTTTTAGAGCGTGCGACCATTTCTCCGAAATGGTAAAGATCCCCGTACGAAGATCATCCACCGGCCGAGTTAGGGTGAGCGGATGAAAATTTGTAAAATTGGAATCTTCAAAAAAACATAACTGCATGATAAATAGTGCTTTCGGTTATGTGATAGTTATTTTGAAATATTAATTACAGAGAATGATAAATATAATCTATATTATATTAACTGACTGAGAGACAGTATAATAAAAATCAGAATGCAATTATACAGAATAAGTTTATGTGTGGAATAGTAGGCTATGTTGGCGACAAGAAAGCCAGTGATATAATTATTGAAGGGTTACAGCGATTGGAATACCGAGGATATGATTCAGCGGGTCTGGCTCTGTTGAATGGTAAGTTAGACATTAAGAAGGGCAAGGGGAAGGTTCGGAATCTTAAAAAGAAGGTAGCCCAGGGTAATAGTGATGGGTTTATTGGCATTGGCCATACGCGGTGGGCAACGCATGGAGCACCGAATGATATAAATTCGCACCCGCATGTTAGTGAATCAGGAAAAATTGCTCTTGTTCATAATGGTATTATAGAAAATTATAGCTCACTAAAGAAAGAATTAAAAAATAAAGGCCGCCATTTTCGAACAGAAACAGATACCGAAGTTATAGCCCAGCTTATCGAAGAGATCTATGAGAATGGGGAAGATATTACCTTCGAGCAGGCTGTTCAGTTAGCATTGAAACAAGTGGTAGGAACCTATGGGTTGGCTATTTTGAATACTGAGGAACCTAATCGAATTATTGTAGCTCGTAAAGGTTCTCCCCTATTGCTGGGCATCGGTGACGGTGAAATGTTTGTCGCCTCGGATGCATCTCCCATTGTGGGACACACTAATAAAGTGATATATCTTGATGATGGTGAAATGGCAATTGTTTCGAAAGATAATTACGATGTTAAGACAATTGAGGATGTTTCCCTAACCAAGAAGGTGCACGAATTGGCTATGAGCATAGAGGAAATCGAAAAGAGTGGGTATCCTCATTTTATGCTTAAAGAGATTTTTGAACAACCCCGTGCTATTGCCGATTGTCTTCGGGGACGATTGGATGTAGAAAATAATACCGTTCAACTTGGAGGGATTGCAGATGTCGTTGATAAGCTTGCCAATGCTAAACGCTTAATTATCGCAGCTTGTGGCACTAGTTGGCATGCAGGATTAGTCGGAGAATACCTTTTCGAGCATCTGGCCAAACTATCGGTGGAAGTAGAGTATGCATCAGAGTTTCGTTATCGCGAAGCCTTGATAAATGACGATGATGTAATGCTGGTCATCTCCCAAAGTGGAGAAACTGCTGATACGCTGGCTGCCTTGCGAACAGCTAAGGAACGTGGTGCCCTTACGCTGGGTGTTTGTAATGTAGTGGGATCTACCATTGCCCGGGACACTGATGCCGGCGTTTATACGCATGCGGGACCTGAAATTGGTGTGGCATCCACCAAGGCCTTTACTACCCAGGTTTCGGTATTGGCAATGATGGCAATTTTATTGGGACAAAAACGAAATACTATTGAGCCCGAATATGCTGCCCGGTTGATTAAAGAGCTCAATAATATTCCCCAAAAGGTTGAGCGAATTCTTGATCAAAGCGAGGATATAAAAGAGATAGCTAAACTGTTTACCTATGCCCCTAATTTCTTGTATCTAGGCAGAACCTATAATTTTCCTGTAGCTTTAGAGGGAGCTCTTAAACTAAAAGAAATTTCGTATATACATGCAGAAGGATATCCGGCTGCCGAAATGAAGCATGGGCCCATTGCCTTGATTGATGAGATGATGCCTGTAGTGGTTATTGCGGCTACCGATCATACCAATGATAAGATGATTAGCAATATCGAGGAGGTCAAGGCACGCAAAGGACGAATTATCTCTATTACGGGAGAAGAAAATAAGGAAGTCATCGATCTGTCAGAATTTGCCTGTGCCATCCCGGAGACTGAGGATTGTCTGTCACCTTTATTAACGTCTATTCCATTACAACTGCTTTCGTACTATATTGCCGTAAATCGTGGTTGCAATGTGGACCAACCTCGAAATCTGGCTAAGAGTGTCACGGTAGAATAAACGGTTTCCCTGTATTAGGTAGATATGCCATATTCCAAAATATGCATATCTTGTTTTCTCGATGAAGATTATCGATTAGAAATCTAAGATAGACGGTTTGCTAAACGAAATGGTACATTTCAATGTTGAGTAATATCTATGGCTAAGCTAAAGATTAAAAATATGGTTTGTGACCGATGTATCATGTCGGTGCAAGAGGTGTTGGAAAATCAAGGCTTTAGTGTAGGTAAAGTAGTGTTGGGGGAAGCTGAAATCAACGAAACTCCTGATAAAGAAGAACTGTCAAAAATTTCGGAAGAACTCAGGGGAAAAGGGTTTGAGCTTATCCGCGAAAACAAAGAAGCGCTGGTAGAGCAAATTAAAGCTCAGCTTATAGATTATGTAAAACTTCTGGAGTCGGAAGATGCCCCCCCCAAACTATCGGACTACCTGTCAACGAAACTTCATCACAATTACAGCTATCTAAGTAATCGTTTTTCCTCACATGAAAATTGGACTATTGAAAATTACCTTATTCAACTGAAGATCGAGAGAGTAAAAGAATTACTTACTTATGAGGAGTTAACGCTCAGCGAGATTGCCTGGAAACTTAACTACAGCAGTGTTCAGTATTTATCCAACCAATTCAAGAAAGTAACGGGAGAAACAGTCAGTTCATTTCGTAAAAATATGAATGCAGATAGTCGCAAATCTTTAGATACAATTTCATAAGAACTTGTATGTTGTGCATAGGATGCTGATTCAAGTGTCGATGCTTGAGTCTTTAGCAAATCATCATCCAAAAATTTTACACATCTTATTTAAATTTTCGTAACGGTAGGTACAATATCAAGGTTTATTATAACAGTGAATCAAAAATAAAACTGAACTGTTATGAAAAAGAATTTAGAAGTGGAAGGTATGCATTGCGCCAGTTGCGTTTCTTCGGTTGAAAAATCGTTGAAACAATTGGATGGTGTTAATGAAGCGAATGTCAATTTAACGACTGAATCAGCCACCATTGATTTTGATGCGGATAAAGCGACTTTTAACGATTTTAAGAATGCCGTTGAAAACGTAGGCTACAAAGTGGTTGAAAATCATGAAAAGAAGAAACTCCAAATAGAGGGCATGCATTGTGCCAGTTGTGTGGGTGCGGTTGAGCACGCCTTAAAGAGGCTGGATGGGGTGTATGATGCATCTGTAAACCTTGCCACCGAATCAGCCACGGTAGATTATAATCCTGAGGTAGTTGGAGACAGCGATTTTAAAGAAGCGGTTGAAAGTCAGGGCTATCAACTTCGCGAAAATGAAGAAACTCGTACGCTTAAAGTAGAAGGTATGCACTGCGCCAGTTGCGTATCCTCTGTTGAGACTGCTTTGAACGCTATCGACGGTGTTACAAAAGCATCAGTCAACCTGGCAACAGAATCGGCCCAAGTGACCTTTGAGCCGGATAAGGTCCGATTCAGTGATTTTGTTACTGCCGTTGAAAACGTAGGCTATGAAGTGGTTCGTGAAGACTCAGAGGATATTCGAAGCCGCGGGGATGCTGAGATGGAAAAAGATCAGCAAAAAATTGATAA
>Ga0102962_1000255_pt1 | contig 29231 bp, 22 predicted proteins | sample SalPonF2_C_D2_MG_FD_84519 | JGI IMG/M metagenome (GOLD analysis project Ga0102962, IMG submission 84519) | Salt pond soil microbial communities from South San Francisco under conditions of wetland restoration - Salt Pond MetaG SF2_C_D2_MG ...
GGCTGCAAAAGATGGATATGGTGTCATCTATTCCGTGGCACCTTCTCCGGTTCATGAAGGTACGATATGGGCCGGAACCGATGATGGGTATGTCTGGGTAACTACAGACGGTTGTCAACATTGGAAAAATGTGACACCCAAAGGACTTAAACCGTGGAGTAAAATCAGCATCATTGACGCGTCTCATTTTAAAGGACAAACGGCATATATCGCGGTAGACCGTCATCGAATGGATGATTTTCATCCTTATATCTACAAAACAACAAATAATGGGAAAAGCTGGACGGAAATAGATCAAGGAATTCCGGATGGTTCTTTTGTGCGATCCGTGCGTCAGGATCCCCACCAACCTGGTTTGCTTTATGCCGGAACGGAAACCGGAGTATATGTATCGTTTGATAACGGAAATCATTGGCATCCGCTCCAGATGAATTTGCCCAAAGCTTCGGTACGAGATCTGGCGATCCATGATAATGATCTGATCGCGGCGACACACGGACGTGCATTTTGGGTGTTGGATGATTTATCACCACTCCGTCAAATGAGTCAAAAGATTCTTGATTCACGCGTTCATCTGTTTCAACCTGCAACGGCCATTCGGGTAAGGCGGGATGAAAGTCATGATACACCGTTACCACCCGAAATTCCACACGGACAAAATCCGCCTCATGGTGCGATTATCGATTATTATTTCAAATCGGAGCCAAGTGGAACGGTTAAAATTGAAATTCTGGATTCGAAGGGAAATATAGTGCGGATCTATTCGAGTGCTCAAAAACCGGAAATCCCCAAAAAGAAAACGTATTTCGACCGGTATTGGCTGCCCAAAAAACACGGTATTCCCGATCATTCCGGATTAAACCGGTTGGTTTGGAATCTGCGTTATGCACGGCCCAATGCCATCAGCTACAGTTACAGTATCGCTGCGATAGCCGGAGAAGGGACCGTTGCCGAACCCAGAGGTCCAATGGTATTACCAGGAATTTATACCGTCAAATTAATAGCTGCCGGTGAAACCCGAACTCGTAAAATTAAGGTGAAAATGGATCCCAGAGTTACGGTATCGAAGGAAGAAATCCAGCGACAATTTCAATTATCACGAAATATCGATGATACCATGAATAGGATCACAACGATATATCATCGAATTCATCATATTCTTGAAAATGGGAATCAACATATTTCGAATTCCAGGAAAATCGAGTTGAAAAAAATTGCTAATACGGGTAATCCCAATTTGGCTTCAGTTTCAGGAGCATTTGGGGGACTTTTACATGGATTGCAGACTTCGGATAAAGCACCGACCCAGGCTCAGGAACAAGCTTATCAGGATCTAAAGCGAAAAGCTGAAAGACTCGAACAAAAATGGCAAAGCATTAAGTCTTCATTATAATAATCAGAAATTCATCACTTCATAATTGTAAAATGGTCAGTTCTTATTCGGAGGGCTGACCATTTATTTTTTATGAGATTGCAGGTTGGCTGATAATGAGTTAGTTTCAAAATTTATCGTGAACCTCTAAATCCAATAATTCCAGTGAATCGTTATATCCGGTTGTTCAAGCAGGAGTGGGAAATTCTACTGTTCGGATTGGTCATGACCTTTTTCTCCAGTTTCGGACAGACGTTTTTTATCTCACTGTTTGTACCGTCTTTTTTACACAGTTTCAAACTGACTAAAACCAGTTTTGGTTCTTTGTATGCCGGGATAACTTTGCTGAGCGCACTTAATATTTCCTATTTCGGCCGATTAATCGACCGGATGTCGTTAAAAAAATATAGCCTGTTTATTGCCGGCGGATTGATTCTCGGGAGCTTTGTTATATTTGTCTCTTGGTATTGGATTGTCCTGGGCGTAGGATTATTTTTAGTTCGTTTTTTTGGTCAGGGACTCAGTTCCCATGCATCCAGAACAGCGATGTCTCGTTATTTTGATGTTGACCGGGGGACCGCTCTTAGCTTTGCGATGCTTGGATTCCCGCTTGGAGAAGGGATTTTACCGGGCATTGTCGCAATTCTGCTAATAATAGTCACCTGGCACTGGATTTGGTTTTCCGCATCCGTTTTTATTCTGATTATTCTTGTTCCATTAACAATTTATTTGTTAAAAGATGATCGTTTTCGTCGAAAACCAACCGTTGAAGATCATCCATCTGATAAAAATGAAATGGAATGGTATTATAAAGATATCGTAACCGATTTCAGATTTTATTACTTATTTCTTCCTATTCTTCTTCCACCATTTCTCATAACAGGATTATTTTTATATCAGATTTCAATCGCTAAAGATCTGGGATGGTCAGCAGAAATTATTGCTGCTGCTTTTGTCGGTTATGCCATTTCGAGAGTTTTGGGAACAATATTTAGTGGTCCGGTTATTGACCGGTTTACCGCGCTTCGGACTTTTCCCTATTACCTTATTCCTTTTGGGTTAGGACTTTGTGTAGCTTATTGGCATCCGGGCGATTGGTCGGCCTTCCTGTATATGCTTTTGTTAGGACTTACCATGGGGATGGGCGGAAATATTAGTCCCGCTCTCTTTGCTGAATTATACGGAGTTCGCACAATAGGAACGGTTCGTAGTTTATTTTCATCCATAAAAGTTTTGAGCACGGCGGTTTGTCCTTTTCTATTCGGATGGTTACTCGATCACCATTTTCCTATAACGACGATATTCCTTTTTGCGATTGGCTTAATAGTACTGGCAACCGCTCTGTCTTTTCGGCTATATATAAAAGAAAAACCGAACTATATGATTAAATGAAGGCTATGCAAAAACCGTTCTTTTGCCCAATATTTGTCCCGAAGCCGCTCAGGCTTTGATATTGAACAAAATCTCTGGTTTTGCAAAGACTTCTAAATAGAAGTTTAATAATCTATTGTCTGAAATAACAAAAAAAATGAATATAATATTATTAAATAGAAAGGCATATAAAAGGAAATAATTAATCCGTATTTTAAGGCCTGTTTTTAATATACATTATTTTTTTATTGAATTTATGCAACAATGGTATAATAATTAATAAGAGGAGATGTTAATATGGAAATAGATTTAACGAAACCTTGATATTTTAAAACTTGAAAAGATTAGGTTATTTATATATTATAAATTTCGCTTAATAGTATCCTGGTGGGTTTAAATAAAGGGAAACGATACGTGGGAAAAAATAAAATTGCGAAAATAAAGAAACAGTTAAATATTCGTAAGTACAATAAAAATTGAATATACGTCTGGTAAAGTTTCTTTATATTGGACTGAAGTTAGTGCAAAGCTTCTTATAAAATATGTATACAGTTTTAGTTATAGATGATGACGAGCCGTTACGTATAGTGCTAGAGCATATATTATCAACAGAATTTAATGTATTGCTGGCTCATAATGCGCAAGAGGCTATAGATTTGCTTAGTGGTCATTCGGTAAATTTAATTTTATCTGACATTTATATGCCGGGAATGAATGGTATACAGTTACTCGAATCCTTACAGGCGGATGCGGATAAAAAAAACATTCCGGTATTAATAATGACCAATTTGCCTTCTGATGAAAAGAAGGAAGCCGCTCATCACTTGGGTGCAGCCGATTTTATCGATAAAATGTTACTTCATCAGGATAAAAAAGCATTTCTGAATCGGGTACGTTTGAAAGTTCTGACAGATGTAAATCTTCCTGACCTGGATGAACATTTAAATAATAAAAAACAAGCTATTATTCGCTCTTTAATGAACGAATCTGCTTTTGGTAGTTTTAAGACTATCACCAATATTTTATGCAAACAACTGCATGATTTATTTCAGGTCGATTACAGCAGCTTTTGGCTTACCAAAAATAATAATCCCAAACTGATTACTTCCTATAAAGATGATAACATACCGGTTCCTTCCTATTCCGCGGATGAGTTAGTTAAAGAATCGGATTTTCAAAAACTAATGAACGAAAAACAGGCCTATTTCAGCAACCACGTTTACGATCGTGACTCTGGTATCATGAATACTTATTCGGTGGAAAATAAAATTACGGCGGAAATCGGATTACCTGTTTTTGCTGTGAATGAAAAGAATTTACTGCTGAATAACATGAAAATTTCAGCTAACGATTCCATTTTTGCTTTTCTAGATATCAAGAGGAAAAAATTGTTTTCAACCCAGGAGTTTGAATTGTTGAAAAATCTGACAAAACAGATGAGTCCGGCTTTTTGGCGTTTGTACCAGCAAGATTAATTTTAAATTCGAGGACAAGCTTTGGTCTTATTAATTTTAGAAGGCACATATCCCTGGTACCGTGGTGGCGTTAGTGAATGGGTTCATCACTACTTAGTAGCTTTTCCTGATTACGATTTTAAAATATTACAAGTCGCTACCGATGAATATTTAGACCGGGATATTAACGATTCATTATATAATCTTCCCTCAAATGTTCAGAATTTTGTACGAATTTTGCCGCCGGATTTGGATTGTGATTGGACGGAAGAATCAGCGAGATGGAAGTTAGCTAATGAAAAAACAGTAGAATCCATATTGAAAGACGTGGATACTATTCATGTGACCAACACGGGTTTTGCGGGTTGGCTGGGTTCTGAGTTGGCGGTCGAAACTGATATTCCACTCGTTCTGACCGAGCACGCCATTTATTGGAAAGAGATTGATATGGGTGCGATAGCACTCGAATGCGGATATAAAATTCCAGCAACCAAAGAGCAAAGACAAAAATATGTAGAAATGTTTCGTCATATGGCGAAGGTGATTTATCAGCGAGCAGATGTCGCCGTCAGTGTTTCCGAATGTAACACTGCGAAAGAATATTCTTTGGGTGTTGCCGAGAAAAAATATATCCCAAACGGAGTTGCCGAATATTTTTTTAGTAACCGGAATGTTGAAACAAAGAAATTGGAATTGACCGTTGGTTGGATTGGCCGATGTGCCAAAATGAAAAATCCGATGCGTTTTTTTTCATTAGTTGATGCTTTCAGGGAAATTTCAAAAATTACAGTTTCTTTTAAGATGATGCTCAGTGATGCCGGTGAAGAACATTTGAAGCAGGAAGTCATTGTTCATTCCAAACACTATCCTGAAGTCGAGTTGATATGGAATGAGCCCGCCAAAAATCATATCGGTAGTCTGGATGCATTATGCATCACAAGTTATAATGAATCACAGCCTCTTGTTTTATTTGAGGCGATTGCAAGTAAGGCGTTACCGGTCGGCTGGAGTGCCGGAGATGCCAATAGTAAATTTGGTTTGTTTGTTGATCAGCAAACTTCGGCTGATGACCTTGCAAACGAAATTATGCTTTTATGGTCAAATAAAAATCAATGGAAACATAAGGTGGATGCTTGTTATGATTTTGTTAAGATACATCATACATGGCATTCCGTTTTCGGAAAATATCGGGAAATTTTTGAAACTATCGTTTAAAATGTAGAGTATAAAGATCCTGAAGAAGTAATATCAATAACTGGGGATTCTTCAGGATTATTATTCTTTTTTATTAAATCATCTATGGGCTTGGAGAAAAAACCGGTAATATTATTACAGACGGAGGGTGCGTATCCGTACAGCGGTGGTGGAATATCCACATGGGCTCAATCGCTATGCCGGGATCTTGACGGTAAAATCGACTATATCCTGTTTACATTGACCGGGACGCCCAATACCACGCTTCACTACGAATTGCCGGATAATATTAAATCCATTATGAAAATCCCGCTTTGGGGTGCGGAGGATCCGGTCTTGTATTATGATAGTGAGCGATCATACTCCAGTCATTTAATGAAAAAAAGCAGAACGACTCCGGAGATAATTGAATCGTATTTTTATCCGATTTTCATGGATTTTGTGGAGTGTGTTCTGGAACCTCAGAATACGAGAGATAAATCCCCTGAAATTATCTATGGAATGTGGAAGTTTTTTCAACATTTCGATTATAAAAAAACGATGACGGATATATTCCTGTGGGAATATTTCAGAGACCGGTTATACTTTCATTACAGAGATTTATTCCGAGAATATCAAAGTGAGCTGCCACGTCTAATGGATATCACTGTCGGGATGCGTTGGTTTTATCATTTCTTAATGCCCATAGCCGCTTCCTATCCCAAAGTAGACATGACTCATTCTTCCCTTTCCGGTTTTCCGTCGATACCTTCTATCGTTTTAAAATATGAATACGGAACTCCAAGTTTGATCACCGAACATGGTGTATTTATCCGGGAACGCCATATTAATATCAGTAACACGGACTTCCGATATTTTTCAAAGAAAATGCTGCTCGATTTATCAATTGTGATTACTTCCGCCGCCTATCAATCTGTAGATCAGATCAGTCCGGTTGCCCACTTTAACACGAAATGGGAACAGATTTTCGGAGGTCAGGAGGATAAAATTAAAGTGATACACAACGGGATAGATCCCAATTATTTCCTTCCCAAGCCCAAACCACTGGAAACAAGGGATATTCCGACTGTTGTTGCTGTAAATCATATCTTCCCGCTGAAAGATATTGAAACGATGATCCGGTCCTGCGCGATTGTGAAAGAATCCATACCTAATATCCAATATCGTGTATATGGAAGTTTGACTGTAGATGTGGATTATGTGAAAACATGCCAGAATTTGATTAAAGAATTGGGACTGGAGGAGAACTTTCTATTGATGGGTTTTCACTCAAATCCTCAGGAAATCTACAATGAAGGGGATCTGTATATCCTGACTTCATTTTCCGAAGGATTGCCCTATACGGTAATGGAAGCTATGTGTTGTGGCCGTCCGGTTGTAACCACTGATATTGGTGGGGTGAGTGAAATTGTGGGTGATGATGGTATTTTATGTAAACCACATAATCCTCACCAGATTGCAGTTGCTGTAATAAGCTTATTGAAAAATAATAATCTGCGAATTCGATTAGGCCGTTCAGCAAGAGAACGTATTATTCTGAATTTTAACGAAAATAATACGACGCAAACCTATTATGATACCTATATGAATTTTATCAATAGACCTAATAAACCTTTAAAATATAATGTGAGAGTAGAGTCGGTAAATAAGCTATTAGATTATTTATCTGACTGATAGTTGCAAATGATAGCGGATGCCCCTGACATAAAAGAACAAAATATTCAGGAACTGATCCATGATGTTAGAGATCGGATCGGTGACCCTGTTAATGTTTGGGCTGTGGCCTCAACCATCGAGTCGATGGGAATTCGTGATGTGGACGTTCGTGATGATTATGGCCGGGATGGAATATTTGATGTAGCAGAAGTTGTTTATCAGGAGTTAAAACGAATTGAGCAGCAACGGATCGATTACGAAGAAGAGGGGGAGGAATCGGAGTTCTCCCGAAAAATTCATCGGTTCTTCAACGGCATCTATCGATTCTTTCGCTATTATAAGTATGGCATGATGTATGTCTTGCCAATTCTGGCGCAAGTGGTCGCTCTGTTCGTCTTTAAATATTCATTATGGGCGTATTTATATTTTAATGTAACACAGGCCACCATTATCGCCATTGGAACAATGTTGGGGTTTATTGTTACGGGTGGATTTGTTCAGGTCTTGGGACGGGTATCATCATATTACGCAGGGATGGAAAACTATAAACTATCTCAGAGAATTACGCGTAATTTTGTATTTGGTGGAGTTATAACACTTTTTGCTATCGCTTTTCTTTTATTTATTACCAATTTGTTCATTCCTTTTTATCCGCAATGGATGTTTATTTTGTCCATGATATACGGGATCCTCATTGGCATTTTGATTCTGGCAGGAGCCGCTTTATATGCATTGAGAGAAACTATTGTTATTGCTGGTGCTATAATTATTGGTACAGTACTTGTTATCGTCAATGTGGATTATTTCAATTTGAACATATATCTCTCTCAATGGATGGGACTTTTACTTTCCATCATTTTAATGCTTGGATATTCAGCTATTTATTTCAGACGGAAAGTTCATCTTTTCCATGAGGAGGATCAATCATCCGAATTACCCAAATTTGAGGTAATGTATTATGAGAACTACCGATATTTCCTGTACGGTTTTTTATACTTTTTCTTCTTATTCCTGGATCGAATTGTAGCATGGTCGGTAGGGAATCCGGTTCCACCCTATATCATTTGGTTCAAAACCCCGTATGAGTTGGGTATGGACTGGGCATTGTTAAGTCTGATTTTGACAGCCGGAGTTTTAGAGTATAGTGTAAATACATTTTCTGAGTTGTTAATGCCTTTGCAAAGTAAAATACACTTAGATAGTGTATCTGATTTTAATGATTATTTCTTCAAGTTTTATATTCGCCAGTTATTGTTAGTCATTGTTTTGGGGATTGTGTCGATAATTGCATCCTATTATATGGTATTATATTTCAAACCTTTGGGTAACCGATATACCGTTATTCGTGATTTTTTCTCAAGTTATATAACCTATAAAGTCTTCTGGATTGCCAGTGTGGGTTATTTATTTTTATCTATCGGTCTGTTACATACCTTGTTTTTATTTACACTGGCTCGTCCTAAAAATGTTATTTATAGTATTTTTATAGCAATTATTGTAAACTTTGTGGTAGGTTTTGTCCTTAGTAGACTCTTTCATTATGAAGACGCTGTTTATGGCATGACAGTTGGAGCGTTCGTTTTTGCAGTCGTGACCGGTTTTATTGCTTTTAAATTCTTTAAGAGGATGGACTATTACTATTACTCCGCATATTAAGTACCGATCGATTTTATGATACGAGATGTAAAAAATTATATACAAAATGTATTCGGTAAATTATCGGATTCATTTCGGATTGAGGATTTTTCCGTAGAAAAAGAGGCGATGTTCTGGAATATATCTGCCGAATACTTATCGCAAATCCGACCTACTAAATTCAATAATATCATAAGATGGGTCGATCTGTTATATGAAGCTCCGGTGCATGTCGTTTATCGTCTGCAAAATGAAAAATCATTGCGATTGCTATATCAACATATCATACCCCGGAATAAAAAACAGCTGCGAAAGGCTGGTGATTTAATAGAGAAAGAAAGAAAATCTAATGTAAATATCGAATCGATTTTTGAACAGCAAGTTAATAATATTCAAACGAAAATAGCTTTTAAGGATTCATATAAGGGATTTGGCAGAATCAATTTAAGTATTGGAAATTGTGAATGCCTGCCCCTGTATAAAGGAGATGACTTTTGGGGCATTTATTGTGTCGGTCCTTTTGTAGCTCATCCAGAAGCGATGGATGCTAAGATATCGATTGTAGCTCGTACCTTATCTAAACTAATTATCGATAGCGAGGAAGAGAAGAAAAAGGATGTCAACAAATTCGAAAGTAATGCAACTGAGCAAATTGATTCTTTTGGATTTGGAACCCTTAATATAAATAAAGTCAGCCGCTTTTTTATCCAATATCTTTCGCAATATTATTCGGCTGCCGGGGGGGCGATATTTGAGCATCAAAATGATCAATTGATGGTGTTGGCCAATCATAAAATTCCTCAGGATATTATCGTTAAAATCAGCAGTGCTTACCGTTTTAATGATAAACTGACGATGGAGCGAAGTAATGAGAGGGTCAACGAGCTCACTAATTTACTGCACAGATCCGGAATTTGGAGTTATACAATCACTCCTTTTGCTTTTAATCAGAAACGCGGATTTATTTTTCTCGGATTCAAAAATGAACAGGTTAAACATGATCCTGAAGTTAATCGATTAGTTAAAAGATTATCCGGGGTATTTGGAAATTTAATTGATTTCAAAGATCGCAATGATGAACTGACTGATAATATTATTGAAACTTATTATGAATTGATCAGAGGAATAGAGAAATCCGAGTCTGATACGTATTATCATAGTCCGCGGGTAGTAGCCTTGGCCGATCAATTTGCAACCTACCTCGGATTGGACGCTGCTGATAAAAAGACACTCATGACGGCAGCTAAATTACATGATTTAGGATATGTCGGAGCGCTCGAATTGAATGAGTCGGCTGGAATTGGAACAGAGATAAGACATCCGATTATTGGTGAACTGATGGTTAAAATGTTACCTGTTAATCAGGAAGTGAAAAACGGAGTACGACAGCATCATGAATGGGTGAATGGTACCGGAACTCCCAGCGGATTGAATGGAAACGAGATTTCATGGACAGGAAAAATACTGGGGATCATCGAATATACAGCAGAATACATCGATCGGTATCAAAATAACAAGAAAAATAAAGGTGAGGAACTGCATGACCAATTGATAAAAAATTTACTGGAAAGGACGGATCAACAGTTCGATATGGTGCTTGTACCTATTGCTGTAAATATATTAAAAACATTAACGTGGAAAGATTGTGTGGAGTTGGGCACTAAATGAGTAGAAGTAATGTAGTTTTAGTATTTTTGTGTAGTTTAATTGCCTTAAATTGTCAAAGTACCAAAGAATTTCAAACATTCGAGGTTAATTATGGTGTGGTAAAACCGGCGGATGTTAAAAATAATCAGATGGTGATTCTGGAACCCGAGAATTATACCCATTTGCAGGTGTTATCTCTACGGAATACGGGTGCCAAAATTATTGGCTATGTAAGTTTAGGCGAAGTAAATCCTGACCGGTGGTATTTCCCTTTATTGAAGGAACATGGTTTCTTAGGAAAAAATAAAAATTGGGATAGTTATTATATAAACCTCAAAGATACCACGAGTCAGAATTTAATTTTAAATAAAGTAATCCCGAATATTATTGAAAAAGGATTTAATGGTTTATTTTTTGACACTGTAGATGATGTGGCTCCTTACACTTCACGTTCGGATTTGCAGCCATATATGGTTCATTTGATAAAAGAAGTACGAAAACGGTATCCCCAAATTACTATTATTCAAAATGATGGATTGTTTTTATTAGATAGGACTCACAAATATATAGATGGGGTATTGGTCGAAGATGTGGCCACTAAATATAATTTTAAAAATAAAACTTACAATTTGGCATCTAAAAAATGGTATATGGATAAGGTAGATTCCATTGAAAAATATCAGGATAAATATCATACACCATTTTACATAGTTGATTATGCGGTGTCAAAGAAATTAATCCGAAAAGTTAAGGAACGATTAGACACATTAAATACCCCATTTTTCATAAGTAATATAGATTTGAATTAACTCTGGGCGAGCAAACCTGTTATGGTTAAATCGTAATGCTGAATAGTTATTTTTTACAAACCATATCTGCTATAATACGCTTTATAATTTGGTTTATATTGCTATTCTGGATAATTGCGCCTTTTCTATTTGAAGAAGTTCAGAAATTACCCAAATTAAACAGACTTATATTCTCTTGGCTCAGCTTAGGGGGAGTCATTCTGCTTTCAGTTGTATTTCTGACGATCACTCATCTTTATGATATTTTCAGCATCGTTATAGCAATCCTTATCATTCCCATTATCAGGGTCGTATGGATTCATCGATCCGAAGGAATATTCAAATTTTTTGAGGATGTTGAGAATAAAATAATTATAACCCAAATTAAATTCATTGAAAACTTTAAAGGATGGCGGGATTTCATTAAGGGGTTATTTCATTTTGGTGCGAAAAAAGAAAAGGATCCGAATAACGAAATTAGATTAAAGTTCCACTGGCAGGGTTGGCTGCTCTTTGTCGTCGTTTGTATTTCATTTATTATCAGAATTTATCCCGTACTCATCCATGCCGAGCCATTCACCAGAGGCTGGTTTTTCAACTTGCACCGGGTAAAAGAGATGAGAAGGCAAAATTATTTCGATTATACGATGAATCCAGGTGGCTTGTTCGCATTTATTTCATTTTTGCGTTTTGTGACACAAATCAGCCCGGAAATAATTCTTCACATGTTTGGTGCTTTCAACAATATTTTGTTGATATTGATCATATTCTGGGGATTAAGGGAATTAATGGGTAAGGATGAATTTTGGGCTCCATTGTTTGGTGCCGCCATTTATGGTTTTTTGCCAGTCATTTTTCTACCGATACAGTATAGCAATCAGATTGAGGGCAGTACGATCGCTTTTTCATTGACTTTTGCGATTCCAACCATCATCATCTTTGTGAAAGAGCGGGCGAGTAAAATAAATCGGGTCATGTTTTATGTTATGGCAGGAATCGTAGCAACCGGGTTATCGAGTATTTTTGCTCTGTTTATATTTGTATTACCGGCTATTGCCGTAACCTATATATTTCATATAAAGCAATTTTCGTTTCAAAAAAACTGGAATGATCTGCTTAAAATTATTGCGGCAATTGCTATAGCTTTACTTCCGTCTTTTATATTTATTTTCGTCAATAGTATAAACGTAATCAATGCTTTTGAACAGCAATTTTTTCTTATAAGCGGTTATACGGAATTCAATAATTTGATTTTGCCTATAGGCTATCTCAGTCAATATTACATTGCTATAGCTTCCGTATTATTATTAGTATTTTCACTTTTGTTGATATTTTTCCGGAAGGAAGTATACCTTAATATAATCGTATTTATATTTGTTTTTATGTCTACTTCCTATTTATATACCCCTTATACCAATATTGGGTATAATTATATAGATATTGATCAGCTTAAATTATTTTATACGATTCTGATTTCTTCAATATTTGGTATTGCTTTTTATGCATTACTCGTAATTTTTGTGAAATCATTGTTTTCAAAAAAAGAATTCATTAAACAGGGATTAAGCGGACTACTATTTTGTGGAGTAATATTTGTTGTATTTCATTATAATAATGGCATCAAGATTTATAATCCGCAGACCCAAACGTTACCTGGCAGTTTTTATAAGGCTTACTACAGAATAATTAATAACAATATGGATCATACATACTCCATTGTGGCTCCTGATATTGATACGACAATGGCCATGAACCGGCATGGTATGATGGGGTATAAATATTTCATGAATCAATATACACATACCGATTCGGTGTATTACGCTCATTATTTAGAGAATAAATCGAAGAAGCGAGGTGAAAAAAAGAGGGTACTGCCAAATATTTTCGTTTTCATGGAAAATAAACCATATGATAAAATTCAACCAGGGATATTGCCACATCAGCAAGAAGTAATGAGAGACATGTATTCATGGATTAAAAGTTATAAACGAAAAAAATACAGAAGAATAAAAGTATACTATAGATCACACGATTTTACCGTCTATAAAATTATCAATAACCCTGGTAGGTCAAGTATTTATGATATTTTATTTAATAGTAAATCGGAGGATCATAATTGAAGTTTAGAATAATTGGCATCGGTTTACTTTTAATATTACTATCTTTGGTCGTTTCCTCATGTGATCAATTTACGGACTTAAGAATACCAGAATCTCAATCGGTACGAACTAAGAATCGGATACTCTCGAGTATTGCCAATCATCACCACATTTTTGGAAAGCCTCTTGTTTTGATTGTTCGGGATTCTCGAGATTCCTCCAGCAAGATCATAACCCAAAATATGAGATGGGCGCTCAAGTATACGAAAATCCCTTCGGTTGTTGTAAACGTTCGAAACCTTAGAAATTACGATATTCCTTCTTCTGTAAAGCTATTGTGTTATACGCCTACAAGTGGTGCCATGTTAAAGATGGCTGCAATCAAAAAAATGATTCGTTTTGTAGCTACCGGTCATAATATGATCATGACAAGTACAATTTGGAATCCTCGAATGTCGTATTTACAGGGACTTAAACCGGGAATAAACTATACTTCAAATAATACAGCTAAAGGTTATCATTTCAAGATGGCCGCATTACCCGGTTTTAATGAGAAGACCTTAAATCATGCCGGGATGTCGATACACGGTGGGATGAAAGGGGTGGATTTTAAAAAAAGTTTAAAAATTTTAGCTACAGCTGGAAATGATAGCCATTATCCTGTTATTCTGGAGCATAAGATTGGGGATGGACATGTACTCATTTATAATACAGGAGAATTAGCTACCAAAGAATACCGGGGACTTATTTTTTCTTCAATGATACGATATCTGCCTGGCATACCCTATTTAACCGCGAACGTGAGTACCATTTTTATTGATGATTTTCCTCAACCCCTTTATTACGATATCAGTCCTCCGATAAAAAAAGAGTATGGGGTATCCGATGTCCATTTTGAAACGAAAATCTGGTGGCCGGATATGGTAAAATTATCACATGAATTTAATATCAAGTATACCTGCATGCTGGTGTTCAATTATAACAACGAATTGACGCCACCTTTCGATTTCAAACAATGGAGTTACGCTAAAATCAATATTAACGGGAAGCGTGTACAAGCTACTCCTTATATGTTGCATCAATCACAAAAACAGGGTTATGAGATAGGTTATCATGGATATAATCACATTTCTTTGTTAACCAAAAACTGGAAAGAATCAAATATGATTATATCCATTCGGGATGCTCGTAAAATGTGGAAATTACAGCATGCCGGTTCATTTCCGGTGACGTATGTGCCACCTAATGACTATATCGATTCAACGGGTATTCAGGCATTAATAAAAGGTATGCCGAGTATTAGATATCTTTGCAGTACCTTTGAAGACAGCGTCGAAACAGGTAATGGACGAGAATTTGGTATAGATCCCTATTCGTCAAAAATATTTGATTATCCTCGGGTTTCCAGTGGTTATGTGGATGATAACAGATCATTATATGCTCAGGAAAATGTGTATATCTTTACAGGAATATGGACTCATTTTATTCACCCTGATGATGTATATGATTTGCCAAGATATGGCGGGGAAGGTGGTTTTGGTGCAAGAAATATTCATGGTTTAGGATGGCACCCCTATGGTAAACATAAAGAGGGATTGTATGAAGTCTTTCGCCGACGTTTAAAACAATCGTTTGAGTACAATCCTCTCCTGAGAATTGAAACGGCACATAAAGCTATTCCTATTGTTGAGCGATGGCGGAATAGTAATGTCACGCGAATGATTAATCATTCGACTAATGAGATCCATTATCAAAATTCGATAGTTAACTCGGATACGACTTTAAAATATTGGTTCGTTTTTGTACCCAAATCTGAAAATAGCACTTATCAGAAACTGATTAAAAATCAAAGTAAAAAGTATGCTAAAGTCAGACTATGGGATGGATATCTATATCAATTTAATACAAACCGTAATACGATATATTTTCCAAGGCATTTATCCAGATCTCAGAAAAGTATTGCTCATGCGAGAGCTGTCGCTAATACTGTTTTACATTCCTATCGTAAATATATGGTGGTTCAAAATGGGACTTATGGTTCAGGTAGTAGTAGTAATAATAGTAGCAGTAATAATAATGTGCAAAGTCATGCCCAGCTAATTTCCTATCTGGAAGCATTGAAAAAACATCCGCATTCACTCTACCTACAAAATAAAGTGATCAAGCTGGCGGTAGCAGATAACCGTGTCGATATTGCGATACAATTATTACGACGACGATTGCTTACTACTGATAAGTGGAAACATTGGGATATCGACTTGTTGCTGCGATATAATTCCTGGCAAAATAATGACAAGAGTATATGGCCATTTTTGAAAGAACGCTGGAAAAGGTTTCCTGATGAATATTCTGTAAGGCTCGAGCAATATGTTGTGCGTAAGCTGGGAGTTCCCAATGATCAGTTTTATAAAAAGTGGTTACAACGAGCGATAAAGTTAAATCCACAAGATTACAGCACGAAATCAAATTATGCCTCTTATTTCCAGTCAAAACAAGACTGGCCGGTAACTAAAAAATACTTGTTACAGCTCATTCATCATCATCCTAAATCGGATACGTTGTATCGTTATACATTTCAGCATTCTACCTGGTACGATAAAGCGGATACGACTATAAAACTGCTCAACAGTTTTCCGAAATATTCTTTTAAACAGTTAGCACCGTACGATGCTGAGATTGCCAATCTATATGCGTATAACGCGAATAACATGACAAAGGCGATTCAATGGGCCGAAAGAGATCCTAATTATGATCAGCGAACGATATTAAATTGGCTGCTGACCCAAAAACGATATGCTGATTTTAAAACACGAAGTACCCGTTTATTGAGACAACATCCCAACAATGATAGCTTGCGGGTATTTATTGGATTATCCTATCTGGAAAATGGGTATTCTAATTTGGCGTATAGAACGCTGAATCCCATGATTCGTCGGAATAATGTTTCTCCAAGCTTTAAGAAACAATTAAATGCTGATATCACGGGTATGACATATGAAAAAAGGAAAAAATTATATCTCAATCACCCACAGTTATTTCTGCCGAAAACCAAACAAAATTTCCTGTATGAGCACAGGATTGAAGAAGGGGTAGAACCGGGAATAGTTGTATCATATTCAACGGATAATTTTAAAAATCGCCTGGCTAGTACGGTTTTGAGTACTTCATGGGGGGAACGTTTGAAATACATAAATACCGTTTCTACTGGATTTTACTATGTCTCTTCGGATATTAATAATCAGCCGCTTCATAGTAGCTTACAGGAAATCAATTACAAGTATCAACATTATTTTGATAATCAGAAATATGAGGTAAGTGGTGGCGCCGGTGTTTCGATGCTACCCAATTATGCTACGCTGCCGGCAAACATCTCGGCTGGTATTGCTATGAGTGGAAATATGAATTACACTTCTCTGACGCTGGATTATCTGCCGGTTTATACGAGTTATGCGGTGAAGAATCGGTATTACAAAATGAATGGAAGTTTGTACAATGAGTTTTATCTGTTTGCCCGTCATTTAGAGACGAGTCAGACCATTACGGCTAACCAATATTCGAATAGCGTCACCTCGTATGAATTTGACGGACATCTGTATTTCATACCGAATCCCAAACAGTATTTTAATATTGATCCCGAAGTAATGTATTCCTATTCGAGTGCTACTAAAAATTATGCCTCAGGTATCCCATACTGGACACCGCATAATTTGCAAATCGAAGGTGCCGGATTTATGTGGAAGTATAATAAGGATGTGGTCATTCCACAATTCTCTATGAATGGTGAAGCCCTCTTACAAAATGATAATCAGAATGGTCTGTATTTTACTTCAAATATAAGCCTGAATCTGAAGATTCAGAAATATTGGCAGGTTTCTTTAGAAGGTGACTTCTCTACCAGCAGAGTATACCGGTCAAATGAGATTTCTTTATCGGTTTCCTATTATTTACCTAAAAAGCTGTATTGATAATTGTTTATTTAACTCGAAATATGGCTTAACCCGAATTATTCATGTAAGCTATAAGAATGATTACACATCATATTGAAAAAACAATAACTTGTAAAAAATAGAGTTTTCCTCAAAATTGAGGAGTCTAAAAAGAGCTGCGAAATGTTGCTGTGCACTGCGTTGAATTTAAAAATGCTTAATCAATATACCCATGTACGTTTCATGCACATTTTTAAATTTGCCTTGGTCACAACAAAATTTCTTGGTGAATAATCCGGATTAGCGTTATTGAACTCACAATAGTTTAACGTGAGGTTTGGATAAGAATCGCAGAGTTGTAATAATTACATTGAGAATACGACCTATGAAAATATAACCTATCTTGACGACGGACGACAGACCATCGACGATACAGAGCTGTTTTGATGCATAAAGCATGATTCCGATACCGAACTCACGTTGATTATACGGTTTTTCAGCATAAATAATGTTTAATTACTATCAGAGCATTTCTCTGTCGTCTGTGGTCGGTGGTCGGTAGTCATAGAATAATCTAATTTAACAGCTACTTTTATTAAGTAGATAGATTATAAGCTTAAACGAATCTCATGTTAAATATAGACTTATTCTGTCTCATATCCACGTTTGGAAGATCTCTCACCCAAAAAGCGGGTTTGAGATGACGCCTTTGCGTGATGTTTTTTAAACATCAACATCATCTTCGTCCATTCGCGTCATTTCGACCGGAGGGAGAAATCTTCAAAGTAATATATTCAATCCAAGATGCTGTTTTGAGAAGATTTTATTTCGAGCTCACGTTAGTTTGAAAAATGTGCCGGAAGAGAGATGAAATTACAGCCACCGCATAGTAAATAATCGGGGCAGGATCCATTTTGTGGGGAGTTTTAGGAGGGATTTTATGAAGACTTCGTTTAGGTTCGGATAGTGATGTTCCCTTCCCATATTCATATTAAATTCAGCTCGTTTTATTGCTTGCCAGGCGGCTATACGTCGTTTGAGTGAATATGATTTCCATGGAAAATTCTGGTATTGTGATTTTCGGAGATTGATTAAATGATTGCTCAAATCCCAGGCATCCATCCAGCCAAGATTCATACCTTGTCCGCCAAACGGACTTACGATGTGAGCGGCATCTCCAATAATTCCAACTCTTCCTCGACCCAATGATGAGGCCACATAATGTTGAACTCCGAAAGAACTGATCATGGAATTGGTTTCTATGGGAATGGAAAATCCGGTACGGCTTTCAATACTATCTGCCAAACGACGAGGTTCCGGAGATGGAATGTATTCGGGTGTGCGAATCACCCATCGGCGTTTATGTCCGGGTAGCGGAAAAGACTCGATTAAGCCTTCACTTTGTAGATAAATGGCAGCTGTTGATCCAAATGGAGTTGTATCCGCAAAATCACCCATCATAAAAGTATCGAAATAAGGTTTTCCATTGAAGTCGATATTGAGGAGGCGTCTGACGGAACTGTTTTTTCCATCACAGCCAACTAAAAAACGGGACTTTATTTCTATATTTTCATCAGGACATTGTATTGCTGCTGAAATATGATTTTCATGATTAGTAATTCCGGTTAATTTCGTTCCTTTCATAAAAACACCGGGATAATGAAGATTCAGGTAGTTTTCCATGATCATCTCCGTTTGGTATTGGGGTAACGTCAGAATGAAAGGATAGGGGGGCTGGCAAGAGGAGAAATCAAGTTCACCAATTAAACCGTTATCGCCGATTGCAAGTCCTTTTGGAACTCGAAGCCCTTGTTTAAGGAATGGTTCCACAAGTCCCATTTCATCCAGGTATTCCAGAGATGGCGGGTGTATACCAATAGATCGGGAATGGGTGGAACGACTCTTCTTCTGTTCAATAATGGTTGTTTTAAAACCTTCTTGGATCAGTCGGATACCTAAAAATAATCCAACGGCACCGCCACCAACGATTAATATTTCAGTTTCTAAATGTTGAGTCAATGTTTAGAATTTTCGTATTCCAGTAATAAACGATAGGGTCTTATGCGTTGTATTTTCCAATCCATAGGAAGAAGTTGTCTCATTTCATCAAACGTAAAACTTCGCTTAATCGATAAAAGTCCGTCATCTGAAATAAAAGAATTTTTGAAAAAGGGAATCGTTAATATTTTAAACCAAAAATAAGCAAAATCACTTCTCTCGATATCATTAAAAAGAGCTTTGCGCTTACAAATTTTTTCCGAATTGCTAAGTAATTGATGTATTTCCTCTTTGTTTAGGTGATGAATAAGATGATTGGAGATAACAAAATCGAATGTGTTTCCTTTATCAAGTAAATCTGATAAGGCGGCTTTTTTGAAATGGAAGTTCTCTGGCCAGGACTGACTTTGTACATACTCTAATGCTCTCGGATCGGTTTCTATTCCTGTCATATCTATTGTGAATCCATCTGATTTAGACCAATGATCGAGATAACGGAGAATATCAGCCCCACCAAAACCCACATCAAGGAGGGTATATTTTTCACCTTCTTCGAGTTCAGGACGTATCCGATTCTGGTAAATCCATTTCCATCGAGACAATATTCGATTGAGTAAACCAAAATGTCGATAAGTGGCAAAAAGCATGTCCCGGTCACAATCCGGCTTATCCATCCATTCCACCAGGGAAGTATTACGATTACTTAAAATGATCGGCATAATTGGAAATTAGTCAAGTAACGGGTTTTTAATGAGTAACCCGCTCTCAATCGTTAATCCCGGACCAAAAGCCATGGCGTAAATCTGTTCATTTTCTTTTGGTGATGGTTGTTCAAGAATCTGTTTTAACACGAAAATAATCGTTGCACTGCTCATGTTTCCATACGTTTTTAAAACCTCTCTTGAATACCGGGTGTGTTCATCAGTTAATCCCAGGCTTTTTTGAATATTATCGATAATGGCACGCCCACCTGGATGTATAGCCCAGTAATCGATCATATCCTTATTCATTCCATTATTTTTGAACAAAGGTTGTATAATGTTGTTGATATTTTCTCCAATAATTTTCGGAACGTAAGTAGACAGAATCATATCAAATCCATTATTACCGATCGTCCAGGCCATATCCTCTTCCCCGGTTGGTGTTACATTCGTTGTAAAGTGCTTCATTTCAAGGGCTGTTGCCGGGTTTCGTGGCATCCGGCTGCTTACGATCATTCCACCTCCGCCATCAGCGAACAGAGAGGCCGATATGAGGAAATCAGGTTCTTCCCGAAACTGAAGATGTAGTGTGCAAAGCTCTAAAGATACAACTAAAACATTAGCACTTGAATCAGATTCACAAATACTTTTTGCCATTTTTAAAGCTGGAAAAGTCGCATAACAACCCATAAACCCCAAATGATAACGATGGGTATTCGGTGATAACTTTAATTCTTTGACAATAAAATAATCAGGTCCGGGTGCAAAAAAACCCGTGCAGGAGACCGTAATTACATGCGTAATATCCCTATAATCAATATCATGGCAATGATCGATTGTTTTACGAGCGATACCGGGATACAATTTCTTTGCCTCTCTGATGTAAAGGTCATTCCGGTGTTTAGTGGACGGCATCGAAAGAGTGCCATTGATCGATTCAAAAAAATCGGGTAACGGTGTATCGTTCTTAAAATCCTTGATAACGGTATGTCGTTGTTGGATTCCGGATTGAGAATATATCCGATGAATTATCCGCTTTGTCAGTTCTTTATCGCTGACATGTTCTTTCATGAAATCACGAATATAATCTTGAGAATAAACGGTTTCAGGTACTCCCGTTTCAATGTGATGAATATATACTGGCATAACTCCTGGTGTTAATTATGGATGATCAGTTAACGGGGGCAAAATCCCGAAAATCCGCCTTTATGTGATAAAACCAGAAATAATATATTTGCGTTCAACCGAGATGTTTGTATTAAATGATTATCATGAGTTAACTATTGATAATTTTTCTAAAGATGAAAGGGTATCATGTTTAGAATCACTTTTAAAAAAATACAATTAAAACAATATTTCCAAATCAAGTCTTTCTATTCAAAAAACGCCGGGTCAGGTAGATGAAACGAGAATTATGGAGAATGGCGGCGGTTGTAAGCCCGGCTATTAAACCAATCCAAAAGCCTTGCGGTCCATAATGACGAATCAGTCCAAAATAGTAACCGGTTGTTAAACCGATGGCCCAATATGCAATAATATTCACGATCATGGGGATACGTGTATCTTTGAGTCCCCGAAGTGCACCGATGCCACTAACTTGTAATCCATCCGAAATTTGAAATATCGCTGCAAATTGAAGGAGATGAACAGCAATTTTCTGAACGTTGTGACTGTGTGTATAAATACTGGTAATAAAATATGGAAAAACAAATAAAAGAAGTGCCATACAGGCCATTATTGATGCACTCAACGCTATTCCGGTGAAGCCTGAAAAACGAGCAGCATGATGTTTACCCCGGCCAATAGCCTGACCCACACGAACAGTTATAGCAGTTGATAGCCCTAGCGGTATCATAAAAGTGATGGAGGCGACGTTAATAGCGATTTGATGTCCAGCAACCGCGTCTGTTCCTAAAGAACCGATAAAAAGAGCCACTAAAGCAAACATGCTCACTTCCAGAAATGTACTGATTCCATTGGGAACTCCGACATACAACAGCTCCTGCATGTATTCCCATTCGGGTAAGTGTAAATTATGGAAAAGGTTAAATCGTTTGTAACTTTTTTTTGTTGCCGTATATATCAATATTCCGATAAACATTATCCATCCGACAACGGCACTTGAAAGTCCGATACCCACTGCCCCCATAGCAGGAAAACCCAATTTACCGTACATAAATACGTAATTTCCGGTTACATTAAAAAAGACGCCCAACAGAGCAAAATACATCCCCGGTTTGGTTGCGCCGATGGCTTCATTAAAAAAACGTAACACCAGATAGGCAGCGATTGCGGGTATTCCCCATGATATGGCGTTTAAATATCCTTGGGTTACCGGGATGAGATGAGGATCTACATGAACAAGCGACATGAGCCATTCCATATGGCGCAACATGAAAAATACTGGTATTCCAAGAAAAAGACTGAGCCAGAGAGCCTGACGCACATTCTTCCCAATCTCCTGAAATTTCCTGGCACCAAAGACCTGAGCGATAATGGGACTGAGTCCCATCAGTACACCGATAATCAGTACGATGAGCGGATTCATGACGGCTGCGCCAATCGCGACCGCTGCCAAAGCTGTCGCATTCAGATGTCCCGACATGATGGTATCTACGAATCCCATCGACATCTGAAGGAGTTGACTGGCAATGACCGGAGCCCCCAAATATAAAGTTACTTTAGCCTCTTTAAGTAGTCGTGCTAAAAATGTCGAATTTTGATTGATTGAAATACGGTCCACTGATTCATTATTGATGATGACGGAAGTGCTAATAATACCAAAATATTATTTAAAATAAACGAAGTGTATGTGATATTAACCGTATATCTTATCGATGCAAGTTTGTAGGATTTAAAAAGCTTAAAAATTGAGAAACCAATAGGTAAGGGTCATTAATTTATGATATTAGGGATTTTATCTGCCGGCTTTTCGTTCAGGATATCATCAATAGCATGAGCTGCCAACATCCCCATTTTATAGCGAGTTTCATTAGTGGCACTTGCGATATGTGGAACAAGGACGCAATTGGGTGCCGATAAAAGCTTAGGATGAACATGAGGCTCTTCTTCGAATACGTCGATACCGGCACCCGATAATCTTCCGGCATGCAAGGCATCGGCCAGGGCTTCCTCGTCGACAACAGGTCCGCGTGAGGTATTAATAAGAATGGAACCATCCGGCATCAGATCAAGAATTTCTTTGTTGATGATATGATGGGTTTCCTTATTCAAAGGACAGTTGAGGGATAATATATCGCTGTTTTTTGCCAGATCTTCCACCGTATTCATGTATTCAGCGCCGAGTTCTTTTTGTATATCATCGGTTACTCGATGACGGTTATGGTAGAGTATGTTGAGCCCAAACGCTTTGGCTCTTCGAGCGACGGCCTGTCCGATACGGCCCATCCCAAGAACGCCCAAATGTTTTCCTTTAAGCTCCATACCAAGAAAACCGAGTGGGTCCCATCCATCAAATTTTCCATCTCTCAGAAAGTCCTGAGCCTGACATAAACGGCGGGCAACACTCAGGATGAGTGCCATCGTGCCGTCTGCACTTGCATCGGTTAAGACATCAGGCGTATTGGCCACCTTTATTCCCAAATTGGTGGCGGCTTTAACGTCAATGTTATTGTATCCAACGGCATAATTTGCCACTATTTTTAGATTTTTTCCTGCTTTTAAGGCTTTTTCAGTTATGGGAACCGATAACATTGAAAGAACAGCATCATAATTACCAATGACTTCCATCACATCATCTTCGGTATGAAAACGACCGCGGGGAGTAATATCTACCTCATGATGTTCCTTTAAAAAATTGATGACGTCTTTAATAATGGGTTCGGTAATCAGTATTCTGTTTGCCATTTTGCTTTCAAAGGATTTAAAGGTGAATGATAGAATAAAAAAGCCCGCTGTAACGGGCTTGTAATTTATTGAATCTTATGAACCTTTGCTAAAAAGCTTTTACGGTGCTGTTTATTTTGTAATGTGTGATGTCTTTGAATTCAAAATAACCTAAACCATCATAAATAAAGGTAAAAGGTTTGAGGGCCTGAGTACAAACTTTATGTTTGGGTTTCCAGGTATTGATCGTTAAAGTAAGTGTTTGATCATCAATTGATTTGGTAACATGGTAAAGCTTACTGCAGCCATCGGGCAAATGACCTCGAACGAGAAGTACTTTCTTGCCATTATATTTTACTTTTTCCATGGAGGTAATATAAGCCTGATGAATGGCGATATTAGCCGTGTTTGGCATTTCGATACGTTCAAGGTGGGACAGCGTATCTTTACTAATGGTTTTAAGCATGGGCTCAACTTTGTGTCCTGTTGTAATCGTATCGGTTTTTATATCCGTTTTGCTAACCTGTTGTTGAGTATTAGCTTCCTTTTTTTTATCTGATTGTTTATTACAGGATAAAAATAGAAAAGCCGCAAAAAAACAGGTAAAAAATATGACAAGCCCATTTTTCATTAAGAAAGCTATTAGTGAGTTTCTTCAATACGAGTTATAACGGCATCATTCCACATCTTTTCCAGGTTATAAAACGATCTGAGTTCTTCATTAAAAATGTGAACCACAACGTTAACATAATCGAGAATAACCCAGCGTTTCGTATCTAATCCCTCTTTTTTCCAGACCGTTTCGCCAATTTTCTCACGTGTGCTTTTAGATACACTATCGGCAAGAGCCTTAATTTGGACATCTGTTGAGGCATGACAAACGATAAAAAAATCCGTTAGTGAAGTGAGTCCCCGTACATCCAGGCGAAGTATGTCTTCTCCTTTCTTATCAAGTAGAGCTTCTTCAATGGTAGTTAGAAGTGCTTGGGTCGCTTCAGGAATTGGAGTTGTATCTTTTTGTAACTGAGTACTTGTGTTTGTTTTCTCTTTTGTCATGTAATTGAATTTGTAGTCATTTTAACTTTTCGTAATCAGATCCTATAACCACCGTAGCGTCAAGATAATAGTCAGAGGAAGTTTCTTGGATGATATTTTTCGCTTTTATGCCGAGTGCCTGAGCAACTTTGCTGGCATTTTTCATATTTCCACTACGATCGATAACCATTGAGTGAGTTACATCAAATGTATTAAAATTCCCCGACTGAACCACATCAAAACCATCTTGCCGTAATCGATTGGTAAACCTGTTGGCAAGCCCCTGCACACCGCAACCATTTAATACTGATATTTGAATGACCTTCCCTATGAGTTTTTTTTGATTATCAGAACGCTGATTCTGAATACGAGGATAGATAATTCGTGTAGTTAGTGCAATCAGCAAGAAGACAAGTAAAAGGCTTAAAAACCCTATAACCGCGTTCAGTACAAAATTGGAATTGTTTTTTGCGGTCATGCAGTATTATATCTTGAAATCAACGAATGAATGATTAACGTGAATTTCCATAATAACCAAATTGATCAAACCCATTACCATAACCATATCTATAAGGATTTCCAAATGGAGAGCCATAGTAACCATAACCATATGGATTTTGTGAAAAATGAATAGAAATATCACTATTCTTGCCGAGTTTATAATTCAGATCTGCATTACGAATGAAAATCTTCACATTATTCTTGCCGCGTCCTCCTACGAAACCACCGCCAAATGGAGAATTAGCTATAGAGACATCCAGTCGACCAGTTAGTCTGGGACTGAAATCTAAGAACATGGAATTGGTGAAAATGTTTTGATTCATGTAATGTCCACCAAAACTTGCGAATGACATTTCAAGTGACTGATGCATACGCACGTTGGCAATATTCAATAGATTAAAGCCCTTCTTGGCAGGTTTTTTTACGATATCACCAGTATTATTAAGAGGTGAATGTAAGTCTTTTACGAGTTGGGCCTTGGCATTACTGCCGATTAATAGCACGGCTCCCAATACAATACTGATGAAAATAGTCCGTTTCACCATAATGAAAAGAATTTATGTTAAATACTATAGCAATAATATATTGATTTGTTAGTATAGAAGTAACGTAATGAATTCTGAATAATTATTCTATACAAAGATTGGAATTGTAAAATAATTTATTAGTTCATTAAGTCTGAAAAACAGCGGAGGTGGAGGGATTCGAACCCCCGGTACCTGAAAGGTACAGCGGTTTTCGAGACCGCCCCGTTCGACCACTCCGGCACACCTCCTTTTATGCTGACTTGTTACAGCCCAATGATTATTTTATATTGTCTAACTTTGCAAGTTTTAGAAAGCAAAAAAGAAAATAACAAGTTTCACAAACTCTCTCAAAGAAAAGAATGAAATTAACTGATTTTAAATACGATTTAGATAACTTAAAAATTCCGGATGTCCCATCTGAGCCGCGTGACTCGGCTAAACTTATGGTTTTAGATCGAGCAAACAAAACGATCGAGCATAAAACTTTTGCTGACATCCATGAATATTTTAATGAGGGGGATTGTTTAGTTTATAACAATACGAAGGTTTTTCCGGCACGTTTAAAGGGTAAAAAAGAAAAAACGGATGCTAATGTAGAAGTATTCTTACTTCGTGAGCTTCAGCCGGAAAATATGTTATGGGATGTTCTGGTGGAACCCGCCCGTAAAATCCGGATCGGAAATAAATTATACTTTAATGACGAACTCGTTGCAGAAGTCGTAGATAATACGACCTCCCGAGGACGTACGATTCGTTTCCTATTCGACGGGCCCAATGACGAACTCTACTCTATTTTAGATCGAATTGGACAGATGCCCCTGCCGCCTTATATCAAAAGAAAACCAGTTGAAGAAGATAAAATTCGGTATCAAACGGTTTTTGCCAAAGAACGCGGGGCTGTAGCCGCTCCAACGGCTGGAATGCATTTTACTGAGGAATTGCTTGAAAAATTGAAAAACAAAGGCGTTCATCTTGCCCCGGTTACCCTTCACATTGGCTGGGGAACATTTCGACCGGTAGAAGTAGAAGATTTGACTAAACACCGAATGGATTCCGAAAACTATTTTATTTCCGCCGAAAGTTCTGAAACCATCAATAACGTTCTTTCAAGCAAAAAGAATAAAGTTATTGTTTGCGGAACGAGTGCGGTAAGAGCTGTCGAAACAAGTATTATGGCGAGTGGAATGCTCAAGCCCTCAACGGGATGGACCGACAAGTTCATATATCCCCCTTATGATTTTAAAATAACGGAAGCACTGATTACTAACTTTCATCGTCCGGAGTCGACATTATTAATGTTAGCAGCGGCTTTTGCCGGATACGATTTTCTGATGGAAGCGTATGAAGAAGCGAAAAAGAAGAAGTACCGATTCTTCTCATTTGGCGATGCGATGATAATAGTATAACCTTATCGTGTATAAAGTTGCTGTAATCATACCTTCCGCGGGTTCTGGTAAGAGATTTAAATCGGAATTACCCAAACCTTATGTCTTATTAAAAGGTCGGCCAATCTTACAGCGAACGGTCGACCTTTTCACCTCAATTCCCTCAGTGAAACAAATAATAATACCAACGAGTAAAGCATTACAGGAGCGTAGCAGGGAATTATTTAGGGATTATTCATTACCTGTCAATGTTATAGAGGGGGGAAGCACTCGTCAGTATTCCATTCAGAACGCCATCTCACATATTGATGAAAATATTGATTTGATTGCAGTACACGATGCCGTAAGGCCTTTTGTCACAAAGAAGACTGTCGAAAATTGCTGTGAGGAAGCACTAAATGTAGGGGGAGCGGTAGTCGGAATAAAAGTCAAAGATACGATTAAAAAGGTAGATCAAAATCGTTTCGTAATTGAGACACCGGATCGGAATACCCTTTGGCAATGTCAAACGCCTCAAATATTTCGGAAAAATATTTTTATTGAAGCATATGAACACGCATACAAAAATAAATTTATTGGTACAGATGATGCTTCAGTAGTGGAATTTTACGGGAAACCTGTTAAAATGATAGAAGGGAACTCTGAAAATATAAAAATCACCTATCCTCTTGATTTATTAATAGCGGAAAGTTTGATCCAAAATGAAATTACGGGGAATTGACTCTTATTTATTATAGATAACAAATATGAGAATTGGATACGGGTATGATGTCCATCAACTGGTTGAAAACGGACCTTTAATAATTGGAGGGGTCACTATTCCTCATATTAAGGGTTTGAAGGGGCATTCCGATGCGGATGTTTTATTACATGCCATTACAGATGCTTTATTAGGTGCAATGGCTTTAGGAGATATCGGTTCCAATTTTCCCGATAATGCCAAAGAATTCAAAAATATTGATAGCCGGATTTTATTACGGGATTCATTTCATATGGTGCGGGAATATGGATACGTTCTTGGGAATTTGGATGCAACAATCGTTGCCCAAAAACCCAAATTGAGTCCTTATATCGATTCCATGCGGGAAAATATTATGAATGATCTTCATACCGATCTGAACAAAGTATCGATAAAAGCGACAACATCGGAGAGAATGGGTTTTGTTGGTCGTGAAGAAGGCATTTCGGCCATGGCTGTTGTGCTTTTGGAATCAATTGAGATATGATAAATCATTACACGCAGGAGCTTATAAATTGGATCAATCAGCTGCCGCCAATTAGTATTTATCTGGTTTTCTTTTCTATTGCCTATCTGGAGAATATTATTCCTCCCATTCCTGGAGACATATTGGTAGTATTTGGTGGCTATATGGCTGCTGAAGGCATTATATCCCTTACTCCGGTTTATTTACTGACGACAATCGCCTCTGTTATAGGATTTATGTCGATGTACAGTATCGGAAGATTTTGGGGATATAAAATAAAAAGTGAGACACATGATTCGTGGTTGCTGAGAAATTTGGGGATAAATTATTTACCAAAAGTTGAAAGTTGGATGCTTAAATGGGGGCAATGGGTTATCGTAGCTAATCGTTTTTTGGCTGGCGCCCGTTCCATCATATCTATCACGGCAGGTATGAGTGCTACAAATGTTAAATTAACGGCTTTAAATTCTTTGATTAGTTCCTTATTATGGAATGCTTTATTAATCGGAGCGGGCTGGGTGATTAGTGAGAACTGGAAAATTATTGGTCACTATTTATCAATTTACAGCAAAATAATTACGATAATTTTATTATTTCTGGTCGCTTTAAAAATTTTTTGGAGCTATTTACAGAAAAGACGTCAAAAAACGTTGCGTTAAACTATAATATTTGATTATTTTTATCTGCTACATATGTTGACATCTACCAATTTTGTGACTACCTTTTAGGTCTTTGGAAAAAACGCTGGTGTAGCTCAGTTGGTAGAGCAGCGGTTTTGTAAACCGCCGGTCGTAGGTTCAAGTCCTATCACCAGCTCGGATCTTTTAAATACTGAAAGAGATAAGATCAAAGAGGTGTTTGTAAAATGCACAGAAATTGATTGAAGTCTTA
>Ga0102962_1000256_pt1 | contig 29216 bp, 22 predicted proteins | sample SalPonF2_C_D2_MG_FD_84519 | JGI IMG/M metagenome (GOLD analysis project Ga0102962, IMG submission 84519) | Salt pond soil microbial communities from South San Francisco under conditions of wetland restoration - Salt Pond MetaG SF2_C_D2_MG ...
AGCTGCGCCTCGGCGTCGTCGGCGAGCGAGGCGGCCTCGCGCTCGGATTCCTGTTCGGTCTCCAATAGCTGGACCTGAGCGCGCAGCTTCTGCACCTCCGGCCACTCGAAGTACAGGTTGAACGGCTTGAGGGCGTCCTTGAGTTGCTTGAGGCGCTCGCCCTGGCGCGCCAGCCCGACATCGGCCGAAGCGCCGTCGCCGGCCTCGTCCGCCACGCCCTGCAGGCGACCGAGGATGTCCTCGATCTTCTGCTTGGCCTGCATCACCGGCATCGTCACCTGCAGTTGCCTGTAGATCTGCGCCTTGAGGATCTTCTCGACCGCTCCCAGATCGACCGTGTCGGGCGAACGCCCGAGCTGACGCATCCCCTCCTGAAGGGAACGCGACACGACCCTCGGCGACAGGATCGTCTCCAGCTCTTCGACGGTCGATTGGTACACCTGGTTGCTCATGTCGTCGTTCGCTCGGTCCGGCACCCGGCCTCCTCAGGGGAGTCGGTGCTCGCCGATGCGACCTCCCCCCGGCTCAGAACTCCTCATCCCAGTCGACCATCGAGTCCGCCCGCTCCTGGGTGCTGGTGGCGGTCGTGGTGGCGGTCTGGGTGGTCCCCGCGCCGCGACGGCCGCGCCCGCGACCCAGCAACCCGAACTGCACACAGATGCCGTACAGGCCCAGGATGGCGAACACGATGGCGAGAACGATGAGTCCCGCCCAAACGACCTGGCCGATGCTGCTCTGGAACATGGAGTAACTCGCCAGCACCTCGAAGGCGTCGTTGTTCGTCCACGTCGCGATCATGCTTCCGAGCGCCGCCAGCGCCTCGTACACCACCGGCAGCAGCAGCAGGAACAGCGCGACACCGATGAGCTGCCAGTTGCGGTTGCCGCCCCCGAAGGCGAGGTTGAGCAGGTACAGCGGCACGAACACGAGGATGCCGAACACGAGCAGGACCAGCAGCCGCGGCCAGCCCGCCCACCAGCTCGACACGGCGCGGTTCAGCGCCAGGTCGGCCGGAGCGGGCGCTCCGTTCACGACGCGGGCAACGGCGTCCGTCTGGGCGGTGAGGTTGTTCAGGTCGCGCAGCCGCAAGCCCACGAGGTCGGCGGTGCGTTGCGCCATCGCGCGCATGTCGGCGTCCACGCTGGGAGCCTTCACCGCCACCAGCGGGGAGAGCAGCTCGCCGTACTGCTTCGAGAGGGCCCGCACACGGTCCCGCGCGCCGCCGACGTCGCCGGCCATCAGCGCGGCACTGGCCTGGGCCGTGGCGGCGTACAGCGACTGGGTGGCAGCCTGGAGGGAGTCGATGTTGGCGTTCTGGAGCGTCTCGGCCAGGTGCTGGCCGGCGGGTCCGGGGAGTCCGGCGGCCTGCACCTCGCGGGTGAGCGTGTCGAGCTGCTGCTGCTTCTGTTCGGCCAGGACCTGGGCGCGCGTTGCAGCCTGGCCTGCGGCAGCCGCCGGCGTTCCGGCGCTTCCGCCGGACGCAGGGGAGGGAGCGGCGCCCGCGCTCGGCGTGCCGCCGCTCGGAGCCCCCGAGCCGGGCGTCGCGACGGACGGCAGCTCGGAAGGCCCGGACGCGGGAGTGCCCGGGGCGGAAGCGCTGGAGGTGCTGGTGGGTCCGTTGGTGGCACTGGCCAGCGCCTGCTGGTCGGCCTGGGCCAGGCGCCCGGCGCCGGAAGCGATCGCCTGGGCGGCCTGCTGGAAGGCGCTGTCGTCCTTGGCCACGATCGCCTTGGCGGCGTCGACGAAGTGCTGGTTGAAGCCCGCCTGGAGGCGCGGCGAGTCCTGCACCAGCAGCGAGGTGCCGTAGGCCTCGGCGAGTGTCTGGTAGGCGACGGAACGATCGGTGGGGAGCAGGCGCTCGGCGACCGAGACCTCCTCGGAGATGGCGCGGGCGACCGCTCGCTCGGTCTGGAGGCGCAGGCCTGCCACGGTGTCCGCGGAGCGGATGGCGTCCGTCGAGGCAGCATCGAGTTGCATGTCGGTGCCGATGCGCTCCAGGCGGGCCTTGGCGGTGGCCATGTCGCCGGCAACAGCGGCCTTGAACGCCGCGTCGTAGACGAGGCGGCGGAAGCCCCCTGCCAGGACGGCCGTCTGGACGGCGATGTCGGTCCGGCTCTGGTTCTGCACGGCGGTGCGGGCACGCCCGAAGAGGTTCTCCATGGCCTTGACCAGGGTGGCGCTGGTGGTGTCGCGCGACAGCGTCATGAGTGCATTGACCGCGTGGTCCAGTTGACTGCGGGCCTTGGCGCTGTCGTCGGGTACCGCTGCGACGGCCTGGCTCAGGTTCTCGATCGCCAGGTCGTAACGTTGCAGGTACGTGTCGGTCTGTTGCGCCCATACGGTGGCGCACAGGCCGAGCGCGAGCGTCAGGACGCCCGCCACGAAGGTACGTTTGCCCCTTTTCATGGTCCCTCCTCCAGCGCGGCCCGCGCTGCGAACACCGCACCCATGTTGACGTTGGCCCGGGCGAGCACTGCGATGGCGTCGCGTCCGAGCGGGAAGACGAAAAGCAATCCGGCCTCGTGCTCCAACACGAGGGATCGCAACGGGCCGAAACGGCCCAGGAGCCGAACGGCGGACTGGGCCAGCGGGGCCAGGGCGTCCGGGTCGACGCCGTCGCCACGCACCTGCGGCCCTTCGGAGGCCCGCAGGGCGATCACCTGCAGCACCCCTTCGATTTCGGCGAAGTGGACGCTGAGGGCGTCCAGGGCCTCCGCCCCGAGCGGATGAGGCACCACCGTGGGGCGTGAGCGGTCGCGGCCGCGCGCCGTGGCGACCGGCGCGGCCGCGCCGGCATCGGCCGTAGCGACCGCCACGGCCCTCTCGCCCGCGTGTCCCGACGGATCGCGCCGGCGACCCGCTGCCGCGGGTTGAACGTGCGGCTCGTCGGGCATCGGCGGCGCCGCGTCCGGCAGATAGACCGAGGACTGGGTGACCGGCTTCAGCACCGTGCGGGGGCGCTCCTGCAGCCCGGCCCCGGCGGGCGCGTGCTCGGTGACGACATCCCCCTGCGAGCGCACCTCGTCGGCCACCTGTCGAGCGAGGCGGCGCAAGGTGCGGCGCAGGCCGGTGCGCGGAAGGATGCCTTCCAGCTCGCGCTGGATCGGTCCCAGCAGCAACTGGCGGACGGTGCGCTCGTCGAGCGACTCGGCACGCTCGTGCGAGCGGCGCAGCGCGGCGTCGAGCACGCGCGTCGCGGCCCGCTCCGATACCAGCGTCGCGAGCGCGTCGCGCGTGCGCAGGTAGACCTCATTGGGCACCGTGCGCCTCCGCAGCCAACGTGCTAGCGCCGATCGTCGACATGTACGCTCATCCTACCCAGCCTTCCGGGGCCGTTCCGAGTGGATCGTCGGGGGCCCGGCAGTGGCTCAAGCATAGGCGGAACGTCCCCGCCGCCCCTGTGAAATATTCCGTTGGGATGGGCCTTCCCTCACGACGGGTGGCGGCGCTGCGGCCGTTCACGCGGTGCCCCGAGGCCGGATGCCGGGGCGCTCACAGGGTGGGGCCGGCGTCGGTGCGGCCGGGCACGAACGAGCCTCCTGAGGCGCTCACCTCGTACTTCCACACCGGCAGCCGTGCCTTGAGCCCCTCCACGATCTCGGCACACGCCTGCAGGGCGGCGTGCCGGTGCGCCGAGGAGACCACCACCGCCAGGCTGACGTCGCCGGCGCTCAAGCGGCCCAGCCGGTGCACGACCACGACCCGTCCGAGAGAGTGCCGGGCGCGGGTTTCGGCCGCCAGGCGTTCCATCTCGGCCACCATCATGGGGGCGTAACCTTCGTAGTCGATGTGGTGTACGACCTCACCGCGATTGGGCGAGCGCACGCTCCCCAGGAAGGAGGCCACGGCTCCGTTGGCGGGGGCCGACGCCTCCTGCAGCAGCGCTGCCGGCTCGATGGGTTCGGACGCGACGACGAGCAGGTCGGGGGGCTGTACCCCGGGCGCGGTCATCCGCCCGAAACGGGGGGGAGGAAGGCCAGCACGTCGCCGTCGGCGAGCGTGGTGCCGGGGCCGGCGTAGCCCTCGTTGACGGCGCACATGACCCCTCGCAGGCGGCCGTTGCCGAGGACGCGCTCGAGCTCGTCGGCAGCCGTTCGCACCGTGGCCCCGGCAGGCAGATCGAGCTCCAGCCGCGAGCGCTCCGCCGCGACCCGCAGGTCGGCGAACAGCAGCACGGTGACCGTCACGCTCACGCCCTCTGCAGCCCCTGCGACAGCGCCTCGCTGACGCCGCGCGCGACCATCATCGCGGCCGGGTAGCGCATGCGGGCGGGTCCGAGCACCGTCAGGGAGCCGACGCCGACGCCGAGCTCGAAGCCTGACGTGATGCGCGCCACGGCGTCGTCGAGATCGAGCCCGACCGGTCGACCGTCGGGAGCCCAGCGCTCGGGGTTCCAGCCGGCAAGCGACGGGTCGGCGCGCTCGACCTGTTCCACCACCAGGCGGATGAACTCGGGGTCGCTCGACTCCGGTTCGGTGAGCAGGTGACGCAGGCCCTCGCTGAACATGCGCGGCGGGTTCAGCCGCGGCCAGGCCCGGGCGATCGCCTCGAGGGTGCGCGCCAGCTCCTCGTCGGCGTGCGTGGCGATGGTATCGAGTGCGCGCGGCACCTCGCCCAACGGCAGCGTGAGCTGGCGAAGGTTGCGCTCGGCGTCGTCGAGGACGCGGTCGGCGGGGGGCGGAGCGAGGTCGACGCTGAGCTGACGAACGATGCCGTTCTCCAGGACGACCACCGCCAGCAGGCGCTCGGCCGACAGCATGCTGAGGTGGATCTCCAGGATGTGCAGCGCGTCGTCGGCCGGGAGCCGCACGACCACCGCGTAGCCGGAGAGCTCGGCGGCGGTGCGCGCGACCAGCGCGAACAGGCCGTCGCCGTTGGTGGCCTGGAGCTGGCGGACGAGCCGCGTGCGCTGCCGCTCGGGGAGCCGCCGGGGCGGCAGGCAGCCCAGCGCGTAGGAGCGGAAGCCACGCGACGTCGGGATGCGGCCGGCCGACGTGTGGGGCCGCTGCAGGTAGCCCTGCTCCTCGAGCGCGGCGAACTCGTTGCGAACGGTCGCGCTGCTCAACCCCATCCGCTCGGCGATGCGGGCGGAAGCGACGGGATGCGCCGTCCGGATGTAGGACTCCGCGACCATGCGTAGGATGCGGGCGCGGCGATCGTTCATGACATCATGCTAGCACGCCGACGCCGGTTCGATGTCGTGTCTACCTCGACAGGGACGGCATTCCAGGGAGCTCGGAAGAGGCTCCGGTGGTGCGGCTACGGCACGTCCGGGTCCAGCCCGCCCAGCCCAAGGACGTGGCGGTAGTGGGCGTGGCTCACCGGCATCACGCTCAGCCGGTTGCCGCGGCGCACCAGCGCCAGGCCCTCGACCTCCGGGTCCTCCTTCAAGCGCTCGAGGGGTACCGCCTCCGGCAGGCGGCGCATCGGCTCGAGGTCGACCACCACCCAGCGAGGCGCGTCCTCGCTGGCCTTCGGGTCGAAGTGCGGGTCGCCCGCTTCGAACTGCGTGGGGTCGGGGTAGGGCTCGGACGCCACGCGAGCGACACCCACCACCGCCGGCGCGGCGATGTTGGAGTGATAGAACAGGACCGCGTCGCCCACCCGCATCTCGTCGCGCATGAAGTTGCGGGCCTGGTAGTTGCGTACGCCGTCCCACATGGTCCGGCCGTCGCGTTCCAGGTCATCGTAGCTGTAGGCATCGGGCTCGCTCTTGACCAACCAGGCTCGGCTCATGCGCGCCATCGTAGCAGCGACCCGGTGACCGGCCCCGTCGCCGCCGGGATCACTCCCACTCGATCGTGCCCGGCGGTTTCGACGTGATGTCGAAGACCACGCGGTTGACCTCGGGCACGTTGTTGACGATGCGGTTGGACACGGTGGCCAGGAAATCGTGCGGCAGGCGCGTCCAGTCGGCCGTCATGCCGTCGACGCTGCTCACGGCGCGCAGCGCCACGGTGTGCGCGTAGGTGCGCCCGTCCCCCATGACCCCCACCGAGCGGATCGGCGTTAGCACGGCCAGCGCCTGCCAGGTCTCGTGGTAGAGGCCGAACTCGCGCAGGCTGCTGATGAAGATGTCGTCGACACGGCGGAGGACGCCGAGCCGTTCGGGGGTGACATCGCCGATGATCCGGATGGCGAGACCGGGGCCCGGGAACGGGTGGCGGTCGCGCAGGTGCCTGGGCAGGCCCAGCGTCTCGGCGATCTCCCGGACCTCGTCCTTGAACAGCGTCCGGAACGGCTCGATGAGCTCGAAGTCGAGGTCTTCGGGGAGCCCGCCCACGTTGTGGTGCGACTTGATGTTGGCCGCCCCGAAGCCCCCGGCCGACTCGACCACGTCCGGGTAGAGCGTCCCCTGGGCGAGGTAGCGGATCGGGCCCTCGCGCTCCTGCGCGGCGCGCGCCTGATGCGCGAACACCTCGATGAACTCGCGCCCGATGATCTTGCGCTTCCGCTCGGGGTCGCTCACGCCCGCCAGGGCGTTCAGGAAGCGCTCGGAGGCGTCCACCACGCGCAGTTCCACGCCCAGCTCGCGCAGCGCCCGTTCGACCTCTTCGGCCTCCCCGAGGCGCAACAGGCCGTGGTCGACGAACACCGCCACCAGCCGATCGCCGAGCGCGCGGTGGAGCAGCAGCCCCAGCGTGCTCGAGTCGACACCGCCCGAGATCCCGAGCAGCACGCGGGCGCCCCCGACGCGCTCACGCACGTCGGCCGTCATCTGCTGCACGATGTTCTCGGGCGTCCAGGTGCGTGCGATGCCGGTGGCGTGGACGAAGCGTTCGAGGATGGCCATCCCCTTGGGCGTATGGCGCACCTCGGGATGGAACTGCAGGGCGTAGAGCCGCCGGTCCCGTGCCTCCATGGCGGCGACCGGCGTGTCGTCGGTGGAGGCGCAGACCGTGAAGCCGGCGGGGAGCTCCGCCACCGAGTCGCCGTGGCTCATCCATGCCACGAACTCACCCTCCACGCCGTCGAACAGCTCGCCGCCGTAGCGCGTGAGGGCCGCCTTGCCGTACTCCCGCACCGGGCTCGCCTGCACGCGGCCGCCGAGCTCCCGCGCCACGAGCTGCATGCCGTAGCAGATCGCCAGGACCGGCAGTCCCGCGTCGAGCAGTCCGTCGGGCAGGCCCGGCGCTCCCGGCTCGGTGACGCTCTGGGGGCCTCCCGACAGGATGACGCCGGCGGGGTCGAAACCCCGGATCGCGGCGAGATCGGCCGTGTGGGGCACGATGACGGAGAAGACGTTGAGCTCGCGCAAGCGCCGTGTGATGAGGCGGGTGTACTGCGAGCCGTAATCCACGACGACGATGCTGGGCATGGGGCTCCTTCGTTGCTCAGCGGCCGCTGGCGGGGCTGGGTGCGCTGCCGTTCGTGTCCGGCGGGAAGGTGATGGTGAGGTTGTGGGATCCGGGCAGCTCGAGGTCGGCGACCTTGGAGGTCCGGTTCTGGAACTCCGCGCGGAACTGCCACGCGCCGGCGCGGTCGAGCACGATCTTGCACGGCGCGCGACAGAGGATGGTCCCGGCGGGCGTCCCGGAGCCGCTCGGGCTCTCGACGACGTAGAGGTCGACCGGTGGCAGGGCCGCGGGTTGGACCTGCACCGATACGAGGTAGTCCACGGTGCCGCTCGACCGGGGAGCGGGGGCCAGGGTGCCCTGGTTGATGAAGGCGATGGACGCGACGGCGCCGGCGGCGACCAGCGCCAGGATGACCAGCAACGGCCCCCGCCAGGAGCGCGACCGCCGGCGCTTCTCCAGCGGGCGGTCCATGCGGATGGGGGCGGGTGGTTGCGCGTCGTCCAGGGAGCCGGCGCGGTAGGTGGCGCCGGGAGGGAGGTCCTTGACGAAGCCGGGCGTGCTGTCCCGCGTCGAGCGGGAGGCGCCGTGCGGGCTCAGGCCGGGGTCGCTGTTGAGCGTGATCGGCTCGGGCTCGTCGGCCGCATCGGCCCTGTCGGGCGGGGGGGCCGCCCGCGGCTCGTCGGCCGTGTGGGGGGAGGGCGTCGCCCGGGAGCGGCTCGGTGCGCCGCCGGTGGTGAGGGCATCGTCGTCGGGCGGGGGCGTCGCCACGTCCAGCTCGAAGTCGAGATCGAGCTGGAAATCCGAGCGGGTGGCCGACAGGCTCGGCCGCCGGTCGTCCGCCGGTGGCGGCTCCTTGCGTTCCGTCGCTCCCGCAGCGGAGGCGGGGGCCGCGCCCGTTGGCAGCGTCAACTCGTCGAAGCTTCGGGGGGGAGGGGTGACGGTCCCACCGCAGGCGCGTCGCACCTGGCCGTGGAGGGTGGTGGCGGTCGGCCGCTCGCGCGGGTCCTTGGCGAGCGCGGCGCGCAGCAGCGCCCCCACTTCGTTGCTGAGGTTGTTTCCCCCGAGCAGGAGCAGCGTTGCGGCCAGGGAGTAGAGGTCGGCGGGGAGCGACGGGGGGCCGCCGGCGGCGACTTCGGGGGCGGTCGCGTCGGGGTCGGCGGGCCTCCAGGGAACGCCGTAGCCCTCGATCAGCACGTGGCCCTGGGCGTACAACAGGCGGCCGGCGCGCAGGTCGCCGTGCACCACGCCCGCCTGGGCCGCGTCGCGCACCGCGCGCACCGCCTCGAGGACGAAGCGATCGTCCACCACGGACTCGCCCGGCGCGACCAGGCCGTAGTGCGGCGAGTACGCGGTCACCACCTGGCCGGCGTTGTCGTCGAAGGAGCTGACCAGGATGCCGGGGATGTTCTCGGACTCCAACGCGGCCAGGGGGGCCGCGGGACGTCCAGGGAAGGTGTAGATGAGGACGGCCAGGCCGGTGAGCGGGTCGACGCCGCGATAGCAGCTGACGTCGCCCTGTTGGAGGTAGAGCTCCTGGCTCTGGTAACGGCTGGGAGCGGTCACGGCGCTCGACTCGAAGGAACGGGCGCGACCTTCGGGGCCACACGCCCACCCGTCGCACCTCGATGCGCCGCAGCAGCGCAGGAGCGGGCGAGGCGGGTACGCCGAGCGGCTGTCACAGTGCCGAGTATAGCCAGGGGGGGTGGGGGTCACAAGGTGAAAGGGCTCGCAAAGGGCGGCGCGTTTCTCGCTTCGCCTGTAGGGGGGAAGCTTGTGGGGCGGTCGACCTGCTGATAGGCTGCAGGCACCATGGCCATCACCGAAGACCGCGTCCTCGAGGCGCTCAAGACCGTCCAGGACCCCGAGCTCCACCAGGACCTGGTGAGCCTGGGGATGATCGACGATATCGTCGTCGAAGGGGAGGCCGTGCGGCTGACGATCAACCTGACGACCCCCGCCTGCCCTCTGAAGAACACCATCGAGAACGACGTCCGCGGCGCCCTGGGCTCCGCCCTCGGCGTGCGCGACGTGGCGATCACCTTCGGCTCGCAGGTCCGCGGCCCGCAGCAGGAGCCTCTGCCCGGCGTGAAGACCATCCTGGCCGTGGGCTCCGGCAAGGGGGGCGTCGGCAAGTCCACGGTGGCGGCGAACCTGGCGGCGTCCCTGGCGCTCGAGGGCGCCAGCGTCGGGTTGCTCGACGCCGACATCTACGGCCCCAGCCAGACCACCATGTTCGGCGTCTCGGGCCAGCGTCTGGCCGCCGACGCGGACAAGAACATCGTGCCCCTCGAGGGCTTCGGCGTTCGCCTCGTCTCCATCGGGAACCTCGTGGAGGACGGTCAGGCACTGACGTGGCGCGGCCCCATCCTGCACGGCACGCTCACGCAGCTCCTGAAACAGACGGTTTGGGGCGAGCTCGACTACATGGTGGTGGACCTTCCGCCGGGCACCGGCGACGTGCAGCTGTCGCTGGCCCAGCTCGTGCCGCTGACGGGGATGGTGCTGGTCACGACGCCCCAGGACGTGGCACTGGCGGACGTGCGGCGGGCCCACACCATGGCGCGCAAGACGCACGTGCCGGTCCTGGGCGTGATCGAGAACATGAGCTACTACCTGCTCCCCGACGGCGAGCGCGACTACATCTTCGGTGAGGGCGGCGCCGACCGCTGGGCCGAGGAGGAGCGCCTCCCGGTCCTCGGGCACATCCCGATCACGCGTGCGTTGCGGGAGAGCGGCGATCGCGGCGCTCCCCTGGTGGTGGCCGATCCCGACAACGCCAGTGCCCTGGAGCTGCGCCGCGCCGCGCGCATGCTGGCGGGGCAGATCAGCGTCCAGTCGATGTCCAGTCTCCCGGTCCTGTGAGCCGGGTGCGCGCCCGGCTCGGGCGCTTGTGAGGTCGTAGGCGACCTGCTAGAATCCCGTGTACGCGGGAGGAGTAGCCGCCCCGTCGTCCGCCAGAGAGCCCGGCGCAAACGCTGCGAGGCCGGGTCGGACGCGCCGGTGAACGTCGCCCGCGGATCGGTGGGAGGGCTCCTCGCCCTTCGCGCCGAAGCGAGGAAGAACGCCGGCCGACGGCCGGCCTCTAGACCCTCCGGACGCCGCCCCGTCAGCGCGGCACAAGCGAGCGCCTCGGCCGCACACGCGCCGGGGAAGTGCGGTGGTACCGCGGGGGAGACCTCGTCCGCAACGGTCGGGCGGGGCCCGTTTTTTGGGCCGCGCCAGCGGAGGTAGGCATGAGCGACACGACGACGGACACCGCCCCGACGGGAGCTTCGCCGCTTCCGAGCCGCTACGACCCCCTGGCGGTGGAGGGCCGCTGGGCCGAACGCTGGGCGTCCGAGCCGTTCACGGTCGACCCGGGCTCCGGGCGCGAGCCCTTCTGCATCGTCATCCCACCCCCCAACGTGACGGGTAACCTCCACCTCGGCCACGCCTTCGACAACGCCGTCATCGACACGCTCATCCGCTTCAAGCGGATGCAGGGGTACGAAGCGCTGTTCCAGCCCGGGACCGACCATGCCGGCATCTCGACCCAGGTCCAGGTGGAGCGCGCGCTGCGGGCCGAGGGCACCGATCGGCACGAGATCGGGCGGGAGGCCTTCCTCGAGCGGGTGTGGGCGTGGAAGGAGACCTACGGCGGCATCATCCTCGGGCAGCTCCAGCGCCTCGGGATCTCGGCGGACTGGTCGCGGACGCGCTTCACCCTGGACGAGGGGCTGTCGCGTGCGGTGCGGCGGCAGTTCGTGGAGCTCTACCATCAGGGCAAGATCTACCGGGGCGAGCGCATCGTCAACTGGGACCCCGAGAGCCAGACGACGCTGTCCGACCTCGAGGTCGAGCGCGAGGAACGGCCCGGAACGCTGTATACGCTGGCCTACTCCCTCGAGGGCGCCGACGCCGTGAGGATCGCCACCGTGCGGCCGGAGACGATCTTCGCCGACCAGGCGGTGGCCGTGCATCCGGACGACGATCGCTTCCGCGCGCTCCTGGGCCGCAAGGTGCGCATCCCGCTCACCGACCGCTGGATCCCCGTGATCGCCGACGAGGCCGTGGAGCGGGATTTCGGCACCGGGGCCCTGAAGATCACGCCGGCGCACGATCCGACCGACTTCGAGATCGGCGAGCGCCACGGCCTCGCGCACCCCAGCGTCATCGATCTGCACGGCCGCCTCGCGGGCGATCTGGTCCCCGAGCGCTTCCGCGGCCTGGACCGGTTCGAGGCGCGAGAGAGCGTGGTGGAGGCGCTGCGTGTCGACGGCTCGCTGGTGGCGGAGGAGGCCTACACCATCCCCATCGGCCTGTCGCAGCGCACCAAGGTGCCGGTCGAACCCATCCTCTCCCTGCAGTGGTTCTACGACGTGGCTCCCGTGGCCCAGCGGGTGCTGGCGGCCCTCGATGCAGGCGACGTGCGGGTCCTGCCCGAACGCTACGGCAAGGTCAACCGCGACTGGCTCGAGACCATCCGCCCCTGGAACATCTCCCGGCAGCTCTGGTGGGGGCACCAGATCCCTGCCTGGTACGACGACGACGGGAAGGTTCACGTCCCCAGCGTCGACGACCCGTTCACCGACCCGCCGGACGAGCCGGAGAACGCAGGAACGCGCCTGGTGCAGGATCCCGACGTGTTCGACACCTGGTTCTCCTCGAACCTGTGGCCGTTCAGCACCCTGGGCTGGCCGGACGAGGAGGACCCTTACTACCGGACGTTCTATCCGACCTCGGTGCTGGTGACCGGTTACGACATCCTGTTCTTCTGGGTGGCGCGCATGGAGATGGCAGGGCTCGAGCTCACCGGTCGCGCCCCCTTCCGCGATGTGCTGCTTCACGGGCTCGTGCTCGACGCCGACGGGCAGAAGATGTCGAAATCGAAGGGCAACGGCATCGACCCCCTGACCGTCATCGACACCTACGGCGCCGACGCCCTGCGCTTCGCCATGACCTACGCCTCGACCGGCGGGCAGGACATCCGCTGGGACGAGCGTCGGGTGGAGATGGGGCGCAACTTCAACAACAAGCTGTTCAATGCCGCACGCTTCGCGATGATGCAGCTTGCCGAGGGGCCCGAGGACGCCGGCGCCCCCGAACGGCTCGCCGACCGCTGGATGGTCAGCCGCCTGCAGCGTGCCATCGCCGGAGCCACCGAAGCGCTCGAGGCGTACGACCTCGGGGCGGCGAACCGGTTGCTCTACGACGTGATCTGGTCGGAGTTCTGCGACTGGTACCTGGAGGCGGCGAAACCGGCGCTGCGCGCCGGCGACGGCCGCACGCGCCACGTGCTGCGAACCACCTTCGAAGCGCTCCTGAAGCTCTTGCATCCGATCCTGCCGTTCATCACCTCCGAGCTTTTCGAGGCGCTCGGCCACGAGCGCCAGATCGCGGTCACGGCCTGGCCGGAGGTCGACGCCGCCCTCCTCGACGAGGCGGCGGAGCGCGACTTCGACGTCGTGCGGCAGGCGGTTGGCGCCGTTCGAGCGCTGCGCGCCGATGCCGACCTCGCCCCATCACAGACCATCCCGGTGCACGTGTCCGGCGAGGCGAGCGCCTCCCTGCTCGCCGAGCGCGAGGTGGCCGCGTCGCTGGCGCGCGCCGAGCTCAAGGCGGAGGCGCCGCGCGGTGCGGCCCTCACCCAGGTGGTGCCCGGCCTGGAGCTGAAGCTCCCGTTCGAGGGCCTGGTCGACGAGGCCGAATGGCGCGACAAGCAGCGTCGCCGCCTGGAGAAGTTGCGCGCCGAACGGGAGCGGTCCGAGCGCAAGCTCGCCAACGCCAAGTTCATCGCCAACGCTCCCGAAGCGGTGGTCGCCGAGGAACGCCGCCGTCTGTCGGAGGCCGAGGATCTCATCGACCGCATCGAGGCCGCCGTGGGCGGCCTCGGCGACGGGGCCTGAGCGCCGCCGTGGTCGTGCTCGGAGGGCGCCTGGAGCTGGCCGAGGTGGGCCGCGTCGCGCGCGGTCGCGAGAGCGTCCGGCTCGGCGACGAGGCGCGGGCACGCATGGAGCGCAATCGCGCCTACGTCGACCGCATCGTTTCCGAGGGCCGTACCGTCTACGGCGTCACCACCGGGTTCGGGCGCTTCGCCACGAAGCGCATCGAGCGTGACTCGGTGCGCGCGCTCCAACGCAACCTGCTGCTGTCGCACGCCATCGGCGTCGGCGATGCCTTCGACGACGACGTGGTGCGCGCCATGATGGTGCTTCGCGCCTCGTCGCTGGCCCACGGCGTGTCGGGCGTGCGCCCGGTCGTGGTCGACACGCTGCTCGACCTCCTCAACGCCGGAGCCGTGCCGCTCGTTCCGTCGCAGGGATCGGTCGGAGCGTCGGGGGACCTGGCTCCGCTCGCGCACATGAGCCTGCCGCTCCTGGGAGAGGGCGAGTTGCGTTGGCGGGGCGGCCGCCGCCCCGCGCGGGAGGTCCTGGCGGAGATCGGGACCCTGCCGCTGGTGCTGGAAGCCAAGGAGGGGCTGGCCCTCGTCAACGGCACGCAGGCGATGAGCGCGCTGCTCGCTCTGCTGCTGCTCGATGCTCAGCGGCTGCTGCGCGCTGCCGACATCGCCGCCGCGATGAGCGTGGAAGCGCTCAAGGGGAGCCATCGGCCGTTTCTGAGTGCGGTGACGCGGGTGCGCCCCCATCCGGGCGCCGCCGTGGTGGCAGGAAACCTTCGCGCCCTGCTGGAGGACTCCGCCATCCAACGCTCGCATGTCGATTGCGACAAGGTCCAGGACGCCTACAGCCTCAGGGCCGTGCCGCAGGTGCATGGGGCGTCGCGGGACGCGCTCGTCCACGTCGGATCGGTGCTCGACGTCGAGCTCGGAAGCGTCACCGACAACCCGCTGGTGTTCGACGAGGACGACATGGTCATCAGTGCGGGCAACTTCCACGGCCAGCCGCTCGCGATGGCCGCCGACTACGCGGCCATCGCGCTGGCCGAGATGGCCAGCATCAGCGAGCGGCGCATCGAGCAGATGTTGAATCCCGCGCTGTCGGGCCTCCCGGCGTTCCTGGCCGAGCAGGGGGGCCTGCACTCCGGCCTGATGGTCAGCCAGTACACGGCGGCCTCGCTGGTCAGCGAGAACAAGGTGCTGGCGCACCCGGCGTCGGTCGACTCCATCCCCACCAGCGCCAATCAGGAGGACCACGTATCGATGGGCACGCACGCCTGCCGCAAGGCGCGGCAGGTCCTCGAGAACGTGCGGTGGGTGGTGGCGATCGAGTTGCTGTCCGCCGCGCAGGCGCTCGACTTCCATCTGCCGCTGAAGCCCGGACGGGGCGTGCAGGCGGCGTACGGACGCATCCGTGAGCTGGCGCCGCACATCGAGGCGGACCGGCTCCTGCTCCCCGATCTCGAACGGGTGAGGATTGCGGTGTGCGACGGCAGCCTCGTGGCCGCCGTCGAAGCCGACGTGGGGCCGCTGGCCTGAGACCCGCGCTGCCCGGAGGCCGTCCGACGGTCCCTGGCGGGCGCCGTGCCCTTCATGCCGACGGGCCAGCGGGAAGGCCGCGTGCTAGCGTAGGCCGCGAAAGGACCTGCGCATGCGCCATCACGAGTCGCCGTTCACCGGACCGGCTACCTTCTTCAAGGCCCCCCACCGCCCCGACGCGGACCGCGGAGAGGCGCACATCGGGATCCTGGGCGTTCCCTATGACGACGGCGCCGGCTTCCGTTCCGGCGCCCGCTTCGGTCCTGCGGCCCTGCGCGAGGCCTCCGGGCGTTACGCCTTCGGCTCCGAGGGCTTCTTCGACGCGGACGGCGCCACCATGCGCCTGGTGGGGGCGCGGCTGGTCGACGTCGGCGACGTGGACCCGGTGCAGAACGACGCCGATGCGACCTTCGACCGTGTGACCTCCGCCGCCCGGCGTCTGCGTACGGTGGCGCGCCTGCCGGTCTTCGTGGGGGGCGACCATTCGCTGAGCTACCCGCTGCTGCGCGCCTACGACGACGTTCCGGAGCTGCACGTGGTGCAGCTCGACGCCCACCTGGGGTACAGCGACACGCGCCGCGGCAGCCGGGTCTCCGGCGCCAGCACCTTCCGGCGGGCCGTCGAGGAGGTGCCGGGGATGCAGCGGATCACCGCCATCGGGGTACGGAGCGCGTCGGCGGGGCGGGAGGCGATGGAGGCCGCCCGGGCGCGAGGGCACGCGGTGGTCACGGCGCGCAAGCTGCGAGAGGATCTCGATGCTGTGCTGGAGGGGCTTCCGGAACGAGCGGCCGTGTATCTGAGCCTGGACGTCGACGTGCTCGATCCGTCGATCGTGCCGGGTACCGGCGACCCGGAGGTGGACGGGCTCACCTACGCCGAGGTCCGGCGGGTCGTGGACGCCGTCGTGGCCCGCAACCGGCTGGTCGGCATGGACCTGGTCGAGCTGGCACCGGGGCTCGATCCCAGCGGGCGCAGCAGCCTGGCGGCCGCGCGCCTGCTGCTCGATACCTTCGCGCTCTGGTGGGACCCGGCCCGGATGGTGTGAGCTGCGTCTGCGACGGAGGACCTCGCCGGCGCGGGCGGGTGTGCCCGTGACATGACACGCGGCTGACAGGCCGGCCGTACCCTCACGTCGGAGGTTGATCCATGTCCCAGCGACGCATCCTAGGCTTGTTCGCTCTCCTCACCGTCTCGATCTTCTCGGTCGCGGCAGCCCAGTCCCTGACGGGTGCCGGTGCCACGTTCCCGTTCCCCCTGTACTCCAAGATGTTCAGTGTCTACGCCCAGCAGCAGGGGGTGACCGTCAACTACCAGGCGATCGGCTCGGGCGGCGGGCAGCAGCAGCTCCTGTCCCGGACCGTGAACTTCGCGGCGTCCGACGCTCCGCTCAGCGACCAGCAGCTCTCCGACTTCCAGGCGAAGAACGGGGCGCCGGTGCTGCACATCCCGATGTCGCTCGGCGCCGTGGTGCTGACCTACAACTGGGCGCCGATCGCGCAGGCGCCAACGCAGCCTCTCAGACTCGACGGCAAGACGGTGGCCGATATCTTTCTCGGCAAGATCACCAACTGGAGCGACCCGGCCCTGAAGAAGCTCAATCCCGACGTGAGCTTCCCGAACCTGCCGATCTCGGTGGCTCACCGCTCGGACGGTTCGGGCACGACGTACACCTTCACGGACTACCTCTCGAAGGTGTCGCCCGAGTGGAAGCAGAAGGTCGGCACGAGCACGTCGGTCAACTGGCCGACGGGTTCGGGCGGCAAGGGCAACCAGGGCGTGGCGGGCCTGGTCAAGCAGATCCCGGGCTCGTTCGGTTACGTGGAGCTCATCTACGCCCTGCAGAACAAGATGCCCTACGCGACCCTGGAGAACGCCAGCGGCACCTTCGTGGTCCCGAGCCTCCAGAGCACCTCCACCGCCGGTGACGTGCCGGTTCCCGCGGACGGCCGCTTCGACATCACCAACACCTCGGCCGCCGAGGGTTACCCCATCGCGACCTACACCTACATCCTGCTCTACCAGGACATGAGCCTCACCACCGATTCGGTGGCGCAGGCCAAGCAGGTCGAGGAACTGGTCGCCTGGATGAGCACCGACGGGCAGCAGTTCGCGACCAACCTGGATTACGGCCCGCTGCCGCAGCGGGTGCGCGATTTCGATGCCAAGCAGCTCGCCAAGCTCACGTTCAAGGGCCAGCCCCTGAACTGACGCGGGCCGCACCGGGCCCGCTGAGGCGGAGGCGCGCCGCGCGCCTCCGCCTCGATCTATCGGGCCGTCGCGAGCCGAGCGCCGTAGCCTGTACGCTAAGACAGGAGGCCCCGACCCCGCGCTGTGGAGCGCCCCCCGAGTCACGTCACCATGGACCGACCCAGCACACCCGCCAGCCCATCCGGCCCCAGCGCGGCCCGTCGCCGCCTTTCGAAGCGCACGAAGGGTCTGCTGCCTGCAGGCGACCGCCTCTTCGACGTCGTCATCCTGTTGCTGGCGAGCATGATCCTCGTCATCACGGTGCTGGCCGGCTGGGTGCTGTTGCGGGGCGGCGGTCTGGCCCTGCGGACCTACGGTCTGGGGTTCCTCACGGGAACCACCTGGGACCCGGTGCACCAGGAGTTCGGGGCGCTGCCGTTCATCGTGGGCACGCTGGCGACCAGCTTCCTGGCGTTGCTGCTGGCCGTCCCTCTGGCGGTCGGCGCGGCGCTCTTCGTCAGCGAGTACGCGCCCCGCATCGTCGCCGAGCCCGTGAGCTATCTGATCGAGCTCCTCGCCGCCATCCCCAGCGTGGTCTACGGCTTCTGGGGCATCTTCGTGCTCGCTCCGGTGGTGCGCAGCATCCAGATCGCCATCTTCCTCGACCCCAGGTTGCGCGAGATCGGCTTCCTGTCGAGCACGCCCACCGGGCTGGGGCTGTTCACGGCCGTCCTGATCCTGAGCGTCATGATCATCCCCTTCACCGCCTCGGTCGCCCGCGACGTGCTGCGGCTGGTCCCGCAGGACCAGCGCGAGGCCGCCTACGCCTTGGGAGCCACCCGCTGGGAGGTCATGCGTCACGCCGTCCTGCCGTATGCGCGCGCGGGCATCCTCGGGGGCGTGCTCCTCAGCCTGGGGCGGGCGCTGGGCGAGACGATGGCGGTCACCATGGTCATCGGCAACCGCACCGCGGTGGTGCACAGCCTCTTCGGTCAAACGGCCACCATGGCGAGCGTCATCGCCAACGAGTTCACCGAAGCCAACACCCCGGCCCACCTGTCGAGCCTCATCCTCGTCGGCCTGGTCCTGTTCCTCATCACCATCCTGGTCAATCTCGTGGCCCGGGTGCTGATCCACCGTCTTACGCCGGAGGGGATCACGTGACCGTGCGCTCGCTGGCGAAGCATGGGCGCTCGAACCGGTTGCGCCGCCGGTTCGCCGACGCTTTCGCGACCGGCGTGATCGTGCTGGCCGCGGCGATCGTCTTGACGCCTCTGGTCCTGGTGCTCGCCTATCTGATCGGCCGTGGCGTCGGCTCGCTCGATCTGGCGTTCTTCACGCAGCTCCCGGCTCCGGCCGGCGAGCCGGGTGGCGGGGTGGCGCACGCCATCGTGGGCACGTTGGAGCTCCTCGTGATCGCCAGCGTCATCGGGCTCACCATCGGGATCGGGACGGGCGTGTTCGTCGCCGAGTACCCGGCACATCCGCTGGTGCCGACCGTCAGGCTTCTCTCCGACGCCCTCATCGGGATCCCGGCCATCGTCATGGGGCTCGTGGCCTACGCCCTGATCGTGGTGCCTTTCCATCACTTCAACGGCCTCTCGGGCGGCGTCTCGCTCGGCTTGATCATGATCCCCTACGTGGTGCGCGCGACCGACGAGGTGATGCGCCTGGTGCCGGGGACGGTGCGCGAGGCGGGTTTCGCGCTCGGTCTTCCGCGGTGGCGCGTGATCGTGTCGATCGTGATCCCGAGCGCAGCGTCCGGGATCATCACCGGTGCGATGCTGGCGATGGCCCGGGTCGCCGGCGAGGCGGCGCCCCTGCTGTTCACGGCCTTCGGCAACCAGTACTGGAACTTCGATCCCCTCAAGCCGATCGCAGCGCTCCCGCTGGTGATCTATACCTACTCGATCAGCCCGTACGACTCCTGGCACCGCATCGCCTCGGCCTCGTCGCTGGTGCTGGTGGTGTTCGTGCTTCTCACGACGGCCCTGACGAGGTTCGTGTTCGCGAGGAGGGCACGATGATGCGGATCGCCGACGAGGTCGCGGTGCCCGAGGCGCAGGTCGATGCGGTCCTCGACCTTCACGACGTCAACGTCTTCTACGGCGCCACCCGTGCGGTGAAGGACGTGTCCATGGCGGTGCGTCCGAACACCGTGACGGCGCTCATCGGCGCGTCGGGGTGTGGTAAGACCACGCTCCTGCGCTCGCTCAACCGTATGCACGACCTCACCAAGGGCGCGCGGGTAGAGGGCCGAGTGCTGTTCGAGGGGCAGGACATCTACGACCGTTCGGTCGATCCCGTCGCCGTTCGCCGGGTCATCGGCATGGTCTTCCAGAAGCCCAACCCGTTCCCGACCATGACGGTCTACGACAACGTGGTGGCAGGGCTCAAGCTCGCCGGACGGCATCGCCGGAGCGAGCTCGACGAGGTCGTGGAACGCTCGCTCAGGCAGGCTGCTCTGTGGGACGAGGTGAAGGACCGACTCAACGGGCCGGCCACGGGTCTCTCGGGCGGCCAGCAGCAACGGCTGTGCATCGCGCGTTCGCTGGCGGTGGACCCGGCGGTGCTCCTCATGGACGAACCCACCAGCGCACTCGATCCCCAGGCGACGGCGCGCATCGAGGAGCTGCTGGCGCAGCTCAAGCAGGCCGTGACCATCGTGATCGTGACCCACAACATGCAGCAGGCCGGCCGGGTCTCGGACTGGACCGCGTTCATGCATCTCGGGGAGCTCATCGAGCAGGGGCCGACCGACCAGATCTTCACGCGCCCCCAGGAGGAGCTGACCGAGCGCTACATCTCAGGCCACTTCGGCTGACGCCGCGCCGGCGAGAGGGGCCGCCTACGGGTCGCACGACGACGGCCGGGGCGCCCCTCCTCGAACGCCCCGGCCGCCCGTGGCTGCCGGCGTCGGCTCCAGCGCGTTCAGACCATGAGACCCGTGGGGTCCAAGCGGAACGACTGGAGGGTGCGCATGTAGTTCGCGCGCTCGAACGCGGCGGGATCGCCGACGTGCTGCTGGCTCATGCTTCCCCGCATCTGCGCGACCGAGGCGTACTCCCGCTCCGTCATCCACGCCTTGAGGTCCTCGAGGATGTCGGTGATGCGCCAGATGCCGCTCTTGAGCAATTCCGAGGCCAGCATGGTCACGCCGGCGCCGGCCATCACGCCCTTGAGGACGTCGAGGTGGGTGTGAACGCCGCTGGTGAGGGCGAAGTCGGCCTGCACGCGGCCGTAGAGAATGGCGATCCAGCGCAAGGGGAGGCGCAGATCGTCGGAGTCGGACAGCACCAGGTGCGGTCCCACCTCGAGGCTCTCGAGGTCGAAGTCGGGCTGGTAGAAGCGGTTGAACAGCACCAGACCGTCGGCGCCGGAACGGGCCAGGCGCTGCGCCATGTGGGCCATGCTGCTGAAGTAGGGGCTAAGCTTCACGGCCAGGGGGATGGTGACCATCTCACGCACGTCGCGCAGGACGTCGAGGTAGAGCCGCTCCACGTCGTCGCCCGTCATCGTGGGGTCGGTGGCGACATGGTAGATGTTCAGCTCCAGCGCGTCCGCTCCGGCATCCTGGATCTGCCTGGCGTAATGTGTCCAACCGCCGGGTGACGCCCCGTTGAGGCTCCCGATGATGGGGATGTCCACCGACGCCTTGGCGTCGCGGATGAGCTCCAGGTAGCCGTCCGGCCCGACGTTGTAGGACTCGGGTTCGGGGAAGTAGCTGAGCGCCTCGGCGTAGGACTCCGATCCGTAGGTCATGTAGTGCTCGAGCGAGAGGCTCTCCTGCGTGATCTGCTCCTCGAACAGCGAGTACATCACCACCGCGCTGGCGCCGGCGTCCTCCATGCGTCGGATGCCGTCGAGCGTCTGCGACAGGGGGGAGGCCGACGGCACCACGGGGTGCGCGAGGTCCAGGCCCAGGTAGCGGGTGCTCAGATCGATGGCGCCGTTCATCGCTCGGCTCCTTCCCCGCCGGCTGGGGCGGGCGCGCCCTGGGCTCGCGGGCCGGCGGGGGCGCTGCCGCTGGCTTCGGCGTCCGGTTGCGGATCGCCCTTCGCCAGGCGCTCGTAGATGGCCCAGCGCTCGGTGACGGACTGCTGGGCCTCGGCCATGAGGCTGTCGGCCTCGTCGGGACTGGTCTGCCGGAGCATGCGGTAGCGGTTCTCGGCGAGCGCATACTCGCTGAACGGGATCTTGGGCGGGCGCGAGTCGAGCTGGAAGGGGTTCTTGCCCTCGTCGACGCGACGCGGGTCGAAGCGGTAGAGCGGCCAGTAGGCCGAGAGGGTGGCGTTCTTCTGTTGCTCCATGCCCTTGGCCATGTCGATGCCGTGTGCGATGCAGTGGCTGTAGGCGATGACGAGCGACGGACCGTCGTAGCTCTCGGCTTCGAGGAGTGCGCGGACGGTCTGGGCGTCGTTGGCGCCCATGGCGACCTGCGCCACGTACACGTAGCCGTACTGCATGGCGATGCGCCCGAGATCCTTCTTGGGGGTGCGCTTGCCGCCGGCCGCGAACTTGGCCACGGCGCCCAGCGAGGTCGCCTTGGACGCCTGCCCGCCCGTGTTGGAGTAGACCTCGGTGTCGAGCACGAGCACGTTGACGTTGCGTCCGCTGGCCAGGACGTGATCCAGCCCGCCGTAGCCGATGTCGTAGGCCCAGCCGTCGCCGCCCACGATCCAGACGTTGCGCCTCACCAGGACGTCGGCGAGGGTGAGCAGGTCCTTGGCCTCCGCACCGTCCATGCCCTGCAGCCGGCGCTTCAGCTCGGCGACGCGCGTGCGTTGCGCGATGATGCCGGCCTCGTCGCTCTGGTCGGCCTCGAGGATGGCGGTCACGAGATCGGAGTCCGAGCCGGAGGGCTCGTACTGCTCGACGTCGACCGGCGGCCGCATGCTGTCGGCGCTGACCCGCGTGTGCAGCCGGCGCAACAGCTCGGTCGCGTACTGCACCTGCTTATCGAGGGTCAGCCGCATGCCGAGCCCGAACTCCGCGTTGTCCTCGAACAGCGAGTTCGACCAGGCCGGACCGCGGCCCTCACGGTTCACGGCCCAGGGCGTGGTCGGAAGGTTCCCGCCGTAGATCGACGAGCAACCGGTGGCATTGGCCACCACCGAGCGGTCGCCGAAGAGCTGGCTGACCAGCTTGAGGTAGGGCGTCTCGCCGCACCCGGCGCAGGCCCCCGAGAACTCGAACAGCGGTTCCAGGAGCTGCACGTTCTTGACGTTGTTGAAGCGAAGGCTGTTGGAGCGCGGGTACTCGGGGAGGTCGAGGAAGAAATCCCAGTGGCGCTTGCCCTGCTCCTTGACGGGGAGTTGCGGCGCCATGTCGATGGCCTTGTGGCCGACGCGGCTCTTGTCCTTGGCCGGGCAGACCTCGACGCAGAGACTGCAGCCGGTGCAGTCCTCGACCGACACCTGGAGGGTGTAGCGCAGATCGTCGAGCTCCCGCCAGCGGTTGTCCGCGGAGAGGAACCCGTCGGGCGCGCCCTCGAGGGCGGCGGGCTCCACAACCTTGGCGCGGATGACCGCGTGCGGGCACACGAGCACGCACTTGCCGCATTGGATGCAGATCTCCGGGTCCCAGACCGGCACTTCCTGCGCCAGGTTGCGCTTCTCGAAGCGGGTGGTGGCGCTCGGGTAGGTGCCGTCGACCGGGAGAGCGCTGACGGCGAGCGCGTCGCCCCTTCCGGCGATCATCTCCGCGGTCACGGTGCGTACGAAGTCGGGCGCGGCCTCCGGAACGACCGGGGGCATGGCGGGCCCGTCCGCGGCTTCCGGTGAGGGGAGGCGGTGCAGATGGCTGAGGGCGGCGTCCACCGCCGCGAAGTTCATGCGCACCACGGCTTCGCCACGCTTCCCGTAGGTCTTGCGGATGGCGTCCTTGATGCGTTCGACCGCCTCGTCCTTGGGCAGGACGCCGGAGATGGCGAAGAAGCAGGTCTGCATGATGGTGTTGATGCGGTTGCCCAGCCCCAGCTCGCGAGCCACGTCATAGGCGTTGATGACGTACATCTCCAGGCCCTTGTCGAGGATCTGCCGTTGGGCCAGGCGCGGGATGTGCTGCCAGGTCTTGGCCGGACCGTAGGGGCTGTTGATGAGGAGCGTCGCCCCGGGCGCCGCGTTCTCCAGCACATCGACCCGTTCGAAGAAGCCGAACTGGTGCACGGCGACGAAGTTGGCCCGGCGGATGAGGTAAGTCGACCGGATCGGCTCGGGCCCGAAGCGCAGGTGACTGATGGTGCGGGCCCCCGCCTTCTTGCTGTCGTACACGAAATAGCCCTGCGCGAAGCCGTTGGTCTCCTCACCGATGATCTTGATCGAGTTCTTGTTGGCGCCGACGGTGCCGTCCGATCCAAGCCCCCAGAACACCGCCCGCGTGACGCTGTCGGGCTCGATATCGAGGTCGGCGTCGAAGTCGAGGCTGAGATGGGTGACATCGTCGCGGATGCCGATGGTGAAGGGGTTCTTGGGCGCCGAAGCTGCCAGCTCCCGGAACACGGCGCTGGCCATGGCTGGCGTGAACTCCTTCGAGGACAGGCCGTAGCGCCCTCCGAGCACGCGGGGCATGACGTCCATGGGGGCGCTACCGTCCGCCACCGCCTGGCTGAGCGCGGTCACGACGTCCTGGTAGAGGGGCTCGCCGGCGCCGCCGGGTTCCTTGGTGCGGTCGAGCACGGCGATGGCGCGTGTCGTGGCCGGCAGCGCGTCGAGCAGATGCTTCCTGGAGAAGGGGCGGAACAGGCGCACCTTGACGACACCGACCTTCTCGCCCTGCGCCTGCAGGTGGCGTACGGTCTCGTCGAGCGTCTCCGCGCCGGAACCCATCAGGACGACGACGCGCTCGGCGTCGGGCGCCCCGACGTAGTCGAAGAGGTGGTAGCTGCGCCCCACCTGCTCCTCGAAGCGTCGCATGACGCCGTCCACGATCGCGGGCAGGGCATCGTAGTAGCCATTCACGCTCTCGCGCGCCTGGAAGAACACGTCGGGGTTCTGCGCGGTGCCGCGGATGAAGGGCTGGTCGGGCGTGAGCGCCCGCGCGCGATGGGCGTGCACGGAGGCGTCGTCGATCAGCGCGCGCATGTCCTCGTCCGCGAGACGCTCGATCTTGGCGACTTCGTGCGACGTGCGGAAGCCGTCCATCACGTGCACGAAGGGGACGCGCCCCTCCAGCGTGGCGGCCTGGGCGATGAGGGCGAAGTCCTGAGCTTCCTGGACGGAGTTCGCGAAGAGCATGGCCCAGCCCGTGGAGCGGGCGGCCATGACGTCGCTGTGGTCGCCGAAGATCGAGAGCGCCTGGGCGGCGATCGAGCGCGCAGCGACGTGGAACACGGTGCTGGTGAGCTCGCCCGCGATCTTGTACATGTTCGGGAGCATGAGCAGCAGACCCTGGCTGGCCGTGAAGGTAGTGGTCAGGGCGCCGGTCTGGAGGGCCCCGTGGACGGCTCCTGCCGCCCCGCTCTCCGCCTGCATCTCCTGGATGAGCGGAACCGTGCCCCACAGGTTGGCGTCCCTACGGGCGCTCCACAGGTCGGCGAACTCGCCCATCGGCGACGCCGGGGTGATGGGGTAGATCGCCACCACCTCGTTGATCTTGTAGGCCACGTAGGCGGTAGCCTCGTTTCCATCAGTCATGACCCAGGGCCGCTTCATCGTTCCTCCTTCGTCGCAGCGAACCGGACGGTCCTGCCGACACGGGCGGCTCCCGCGTCGACCAAGCGCACGATTCCACGCTAGCCCCGGGCTATGGCGCCGTTGTCCGAGATTTTCCGACAAGGAGGTGGGCGTTGGGCCGACGACGACAGGGCCCCGTCATGACGTCTGTGACGCAACTCGATGGACGGTTGCGCGGGCGTCCACGACGTGTGCGGGGCGCGGGGCTCAGCCGTCGGTCGAGGGCGGTTCCGCGGCGAGGTCGACGCCGTTGACGTGATTCATGGCGGCTTCCTGGCCGCTGTCGAGCAGGATCTCGACGGCATCCGCCGCGGCGCTCACCACGGCGTGGAGCACCTGGCGTTCGCCTTCGGCGAAGCGGCTGAGGACCCAGTGCTCGGGCGTCCAGCCCTCGGGCGGCCGGGAGATGCCGACCTTCAGGCGGGTGAAGTCCGGCCCGAGCCGCTCGATGATGTCGCGCACGCCGCGTTGTCCGCCTGCGCCGCCGCCCCGGCGCAGGCGCAGGCGGCCGAGCGGCAGGTCGAGATCGTCGTGGATCACGAGCAGCTCGGCAGGGGGGAGGCCCGCTCGCGTGAGCGCCGCCTGGACGGCGCGGCCCGAGAGGTTCATGAAGGTGCGTGGCTTGAGCAACAACAGGTCGCGCACGCGCGCCTCCTCGGCGTCGCGGGTGCGGCGGAACGCTGCGCCCCAGCGACCTGCCAGCTCATCCAAGACGAGGTACCCGGCATTGTGCCGGGTACCTCGGTAGCGTGGCCCGGGATTGCCGAGGCCCGCCAGGATCCGCACGCTACTCTCTTTCGTCTTCTTCGGTTTCCTCTTCCTCGTCCTCGCCACCGCGGCTGATCAGCTCGGGCTCCGCGGCCCCCTCTTCGGTTTCCTCTTCCTCTTCTTCGGCGAGGCGCGGCGGCACCAGCGTCAGGATGGTGCGATCCAGGTCGTCGAGGACCTGGGCTTCGCTCGGAAGGAGCGCGGCGACGTCGGCGATGTGGATGCTGTCGCCGATCTCCAGGTCGCTGATGTCGACCACCACGTGGTTGGGGATGAGGCGCGGCATGACCTCGATGTAGATCTCGCGGCGATGCACGTCGAGCATCCCGCCCTCGCGCATCCCCTTCGCGGTGCCCGTGATCTCGATCGGCACGTGGACGTCCACCACCTGGCCCTCGGTGACGGCGTAGAAGTCGACGTGCATGGGAGCGCGCCGGCGCTTGTCCATCTGCACCTGCTTGACGAGCACGGCGTGCAAGGTGCCGTCCACCTCGAGGTCGATGATGCTCGAGGTGCCCTGAGAGCGGAATACCTTGTCGAAGTCCTTGCCGTCGACGCTGACCGCTTCGTTCAGGCCGCTGTTGTACATCACGGCCGGCAGGCGACCTTCGCGACGCAGGGCCGCAACGTGGCCGGCGCTTCGCTTCTGTGCTTCCAGCTTCATGCTTCCTCCAACGGGCTCAGGCCGCACAGGCCCGGCGTTCTCCCGGATCGGGGCAAATCGAGCGAGCCGGCGTCTTCGGCGCGGCCCTGCCGAACGCCGGAGCGTGGAATCGGCTGCAGTGGGCGGCGCTCCGTCCCGCAGCGCGGTCCGGGGAACGCGTCCCCGCCGCGCTCGGGCCGACGGGACTCGACAGCATCCGAGCATACTCGGTCCTGCCCGAGATTGTAAAGCCGGACCCGCCGTCAGGTGGTGAACAACGAGCTGACCGAGTTGTGGTCGTGGACGTTGCGGATCGCTTTCGCCAGGAGCGGCGCGACGCTCAACACCTCCACCGACTCGTGCCCGCCCTGGAACGGAACGGTGTCGGTCACGTAGACCCGACGGATGCCGTTGTGCGACAGCCGCTCGAGCGCCGGAGGCGTGAACACCGCATGCGTAGCCGCCACGCGCACGTCGGGAACCGCGCCGAGCTTCAACAGCGCGTCGATGCCGCGGCGCATGGTCCCGGCCGTCGAGATCATGTCGTCGATCATGATCGGCCGCAGCCCCTCGACCTCGCCGATCACGTGGGTGACCTCGGTCTCGGTCGGGCTGGTGCGGCGCTTGTAGAGCATGGCGAGCGGCAGGTTCAGGAAGTTCGCGAGCCTCCGCGCCTCGGTCGCGCGGCCGACGTCCGGCGACACCACCACCGAATCGCTGAGGTCCGTGGTCTTGAGATGGTCGCCGAGGATCGACAGCGCCGTCAGGTGGTCGACCGGGACATCGAAGAAACCCTGGATCTGCCCGGCATGCAGGTCGACGGTGATGACCCGGTCGACGCCCGCCGTCTCCAGCAGGTTGGCCACGAGCTTGGCGGTGATCGGCTCGCGCGCCTGCACCTTCTTGTCCTGACGGGCGTAGCCGAAGTAGGGGATGACGGCGTTGATGCGCCAGGCCGAGGCGCGGCGCAGGGCGTCGACGAGCACCAGCAGCTCCATCAGGTTGTGGTTCACGGGCGCACAGGTCGACTGGATGATGTAGCTGTCGCTGCCACGGACGGACTCGTCGATGCGGATGCGGGTCTCACCGTCCGGGAACTGCGACACCGTCCCGTGGGAGAGCTCCTTGTCGAGGTGCTTCGCGACCGCGCGCGCCAACTCGGGCGTGGCGGTCCCGCAGAAGAGCTTGACGTCCTCGCCGACCCTCATCGCTGGACGACGTCGAGGGGCGACCCGGCGCCGGTCAAGGCGACCACGGGGAACGGTCGGAGCGAGCTAGCGGACAAGGGACACCTCGCAGCAAGGAACGCGGCCTCGCGGCCTGGGGGGATGCGGCCAGGCAGAGTATACCCGTCCCCGGTCTGCAGGGCAAAAGCTCCCGGACGCGCGTGCTAGCGCGCGTACTCGACGGCCCTCGACTCCCGCACCACGGTGACCTGTACCTGCCCCGGGTACTCCATGTCCTGCTCGATCCGGTTGGCGATATCACGCGCCAGGAGCACCGCCGAGGCGTCGTTGACCTTGTCCGGCTCCACGATGATGCGGATCTCGCGTCCGGCCTGGATGGCGTACGCGTTCTCCACGCCCGGGAAGCTGGTGGCGATGTTCTCGAGACCCTCCAGACGCTTGAGGTAGCTCTCCAGCGTTTCGCGGCGGGCGCCGGGCCGGGCCGCGGAGATGGCGTCGGCGGCGTTCACGATGATGGGGAAGAGGGTCTCGGCCTGGTCGAGGTCGTGGTGGTGTGCGATGGCGTCGATGACCTCGCGCGGCTCGCCGAAGCGCCTGCCGAGGTTGGCGCCGATCTCGGTGTGGGTCCCCTCGATCTCCCGGTCGATCGATTTCCCGATGTCGTGGAGCAGGCCGGCGCGCCGCGCCATGGCGGCGTCGAGCCCCAGCTCGGAGGCGATGATCCCGGTCAGGTGACCGACCTGTACGGAGTGCTTCAGGATGTTCTGGCCGTAGCTTGTGCGGAAGTGCATGCGCCCGAGGAGCTGGAGCAGGCCGGGTTTGAGCCCCACCACGTTGGTTTCGAGCGCCGCCTCGTCGCCGCGTTCCCGGATGTAGGACTGCATGTCCTGCTGGGCCTTCTGGACGACCTCCTCGATCCGGGCGGGGTGGATCCGGCCGTCGGCGACCAGCTCGCTCAGGGCCAGTGTGGCGACCTCGCGCCGCAGGGGGTTGAAGCTCGAGAGGAGCACCGCCTCGGGGGTGTCGTCGATGATCAGGTCGACGCCGGTGAGCGCCTCGAAGGCGCGGATGTTGCGCCCTTCGCGCCCGATGATGCGGCCCTTCATGGCGTCGTTGGGGATCGGCACCACCGAGACGCTGATGGCGGCGGAGACCTCCGAGGCGCTGCGCTGGATGGCCTGGGCGACGATGTCGTAGGACTTGCGCTTGGACTCGGCGTCGGCGCGCTCGAGCGCGCCGCGCACGCGGACCGCCTTTTCGCGCTCGAGCTCGCGCTCCACACGCTCCAGGATCATCTCTGCGGCCTGCTCGCGGCTGAGCTGCGCGATCTGGTGGAGCTGGGTGTCCACCTCGGCCTGACGTGCCGCGAGCGCTTCGTCGCGCGCGCGCAGCTCGGCCTCGCGCGTGTCCAGCCGCTCCTCGGTCTCGTCGAGGCGGACGGCCCGGGCGTCCTGCTGCTCGCCCCGGCGGTTGAGCCGCTCCTCGAGCTGCTCGATCTTCTCGCGGTCCCGGCGGATGTCCTCGCGTGAGGTCTTGATCTCGTTGCGTTCCCGGTCGACGTCCTCGCGAGCGCGAGCGATGTCCTGCTCGGCAGCCTGACGGGCGCGGGCGAGGTCCTCCTCGAGCCGGGTGCGGGAGCGGCGTTCTTCCTCCTCCCAGCGCTGTCGCTCGTTGGCTGCGCGCAGTTGGGCCTCGCGGTTCGCCTGATCCAGGACGCGCTGGGCCTCCTGGTCGGCCTCGGCGAGGCGTGCGGACGCCGCTTCCTCTGCCTGGCGGGCGATGTCCGCCTCGCGGTTGCGGCGCATCGAGAGACCGACCAGGAGGCCGGCGATCGCCGCGATGACGATGAGTAGGATCCAGACCAGGGCGCTCACGCTTCACCGTCCTCGCCCGAGGCGCCGACGCCGGGAACCCGGCCGCCCCGCTGCAGTTCGTTGATGACGCGTTCCCGGACGGCTTGCAGGACGTCCGGGTTCTGGCTCAAGAACTCGACCGCCTTCTCCTTGCCCTGCCCCAACCGCGTCTCCCCGAACGAGTACCACGACC
>Ga0102962_1000257_pt1 | contig 29199 bp, 21 predicted proteins | sample SalPonF2_C_D2_MG_FD_84519 | JGI IMG/M metagenome (GOLD analysis project Ga0102962, IMG submission 84519) | Salt pond soil microbial communities from South San Francisco under conditions of wetland restoration - Salt Pond MetaG SF2_C_D2_MG ...
GAGTAGTTGGCGCGGATGATGTGTGCTCCCAGATCCTGTGCGAAGGCGTAGAGCACGTCGACGTGCCAGTCGGTGTCCGGCAGGCGCGCGGCCTCGTCGGTCAGGTCCGCCGCGATGTCCTCGGGCACGTGGGTGCCCGCATGCGGGATGCTGAGCAACAGGGGCGTGCTGCCGGGGGTGAACTCGTACGGCTGCATCGGTTGCGGCTGCGTTCGCGTGTCGGTGTTCAGCTTACCAGAAAGCGAGTCACACGCCGCCGTGTCAATCGCTCAACCAGGCCACCGGGTCGTCGCCGGGGGCCGGCGCGTGGGCGCCCGCGTTTTCGATCAACAAGCGGTACCACAGGGCGAGCGTGACCAGATACCACAGGCGCCGCCCGGCGTCGCCACGCTCGCGCTGGCGGCGCACCAGCCGGCGTACGCCTTCGGGCTTGCCGTGTTCGCGCACCAGCGCCGTCTGCGGCAGGGCGTGTTCGAGCCGCACCAGGTCCGAAGCCTCGAACAGCGTATCCAGGGGTACTGAAAAGCCGCGCTTTTTGTTCCACAACATGTCCCGGCCCAGATAGCGCTCGCCCCAGTGCTTGAGCAACGCCTTGCCCTGACGGCCTTCGACCTTGAGCGCGTGGGGCAGCGCGAAGCCGAACTCCACCAGGCGGTGATCCAGGTAGGGCACGCGCCCTTCCAGGCCCCAGGCCATCAGCGCGCGGTCGACTTTGGGCAGCAGCCCGTCCTGCAGCTCACCGGCCAGGTCGCTCGCCTGCATGCGCTGCAGGCGCGACCACGAGGCCGGGAGTGAGCGCCAGGCCTCGCGCATGGGCGCGTGGGCACGGCGCATCTCGGCGCTCAGTGCGGGTGAGAACAACGCCTTGCACTCTTGCGGGGTAAAGCGCAGGCGCGCCCGGTAGCCGCCGCGCAGCTCCTGCAGCCAGGATTGCACGGGGTGGCGCCGGTAGCGCCCGTAGCCGGCGAACACTTCGTCGCCGCCCTCGCCGGTGAGCACGGTCTTCACCTGCTCGCGTGCGGCTTGCGAGAGCAGCGAGGTGGGCAGAATCGCCGGGTCCAGGGTCAGGTCGTCGGCGGCCCAGATCGTGCGCGCGAGATGGTCCTTGAGCATGGCCGGGCGCAGCAGGAGCTGGCGATGACGGCAGCCGAAGCGCCGTGCCAGCTCGGGCGCGAACGATGCTTCCTGGGCACCGCCCGCGCCTTCGAACATGACCGAAAACGTGTGAACGTCGCGCACGCCCAGCTCGTGGATGAGGGCGAGCAGCAGGGACGAATCCACCCCGCCGGAGAGAAAAACGCCCCAAGGTACGTCCGACTGCAGGTGCTCGCGCACGCTTTGGTGCATGAGGGCGTCCAGGCGCTCCATCGCTTCGGGCAGGCTCTGCGGTACTCGGGCGGGTTGCTCGGGCAGCCGCCAGTAGAGCCAGCGCTTGGGTGAGGCCGGGCGCTGCAGATCGAACAGCACCGCCTCGCCCGGCAGCACGCGTTCCACCCCTTGCACGGCGGTGCGGCGGTCGCCTGCGAACTGCTCCTGCAGCCGCCGCGCCAGCACCGCCGTATCGGCTGCCGGGGTGTGCGCCAAAAGCGCGAGCAGGGCTTTGATCTCCGAGGCAAAACCCCAGCCGTCGGAGAGCCGGGTCAGATACAGGGGTTTGATGCCCAGCCGGTCGCGCGCCAGCAACAGGCGGCCGCGGCGCCGGTCGAACAGCGCAAACGCAAACATGCCGCGTAAATGCTGCAGGCAGTCTTCGCCGTAGACGGCGTAAGCATGCAGAATGGCCTCGCAGTCCGAGTGCGTGCGAAAGCGCCGTCCCGCGCCTTCCAGTTCGGCGCGCAACGCCGCATGGTTGTAGATCTCGCCGTTGGCCACCAGCGCCAGTGCGCCGTCGTCGCTGCACAGGGGCTGTGCGCCGCCGGCCGGATCGATGATGGACAGGCGCGTGTGCGCCAGCTGTACACCGCCGTCGCGGTACGTGCCGGTGCCGTCCGGGCCGCGGTGGGACAAGCGTTGCAGCAGGGCGGCGCTGCGGTCGGGGCAATGCCCCGTTGCGCTGAAGATGCCGCCTATGCCGCACATAAGAATCTAACCCCGCAGACTGGGAGAACAACGCCGCGCACGGTATCACTGTCGGCGTTAAATAAAGGTCAATGGAAGGGGCCGCGGGCGCGTTGCCGCCGCGCGCAAGATAGGCCACGCGCCGGGGGCTGTCCAGTACTCAGAGACGTCTAGAGAGCCTTTTGACCGGCTTGAGCAGACGGGGCTTGCCCAAAAGGGGCGTCACCAGCTTCAGTGTTGCGCCTTGTGCCCTGCCGCTGGCTCAGTGATGATGCCGGCGTGGTGACCGGTCGCCGGCGCCGTGCCCAGAAGCCGCCCGCCTCAATCCCGGTATCGGCCGTTAATCAGTCTGTGACGGTCACGGCCGTGGCGACCGTACCCGCGCCGAATCGCTACACTCCCGGTGAGGATAGGCCGACAAAGCGAGGGTGTTGGATATGCGGTGGATGACGGGGCTACTGGCCGCCGCGCTGCTCCTGAGCGCAACGCTCGCCGCGGCCAGCACGCTGACTCCCTTGGTGCGCCGGCACAGCGTCACCATCTACGCCAGCGCTACCACCAGCCAGTGGTGCCGGCAGCGCGTCCGGCTGTTGTGGAAGGCGCGCGACCCGGTCCTTTTTCACGAACCGAAGCGTTTGCACCGGCTGATGCAGGCTGTCGCCAACCGGCTGCACATTGAGTGCCCGCAGGCGCGCGTGGCTGTGATCCGCGGCGTCGACGCGGCCGACGGGGTGACGGCGTACCGGGGCAAAGCCACCCGGGGCCATCACTGGCGCCTTAAGTCTGTGCCCTGAACCGAGGGAGCTTCCCTGGGCACTGATCCGGCGCCGCAGGGCCCCGGCCTCGTCAGGTTTTCTTACCAATCCGTAAGGTGTCCGCAAGCGGGCGGTAAGCCGGCCTATGCGAGTCTGTGCCCGGTTCCCGCCAACACGGGGACCACCAGGAAGCCTGGTTGATATGTCTTTGTCACCATGATGAGAGGATCACCCTAATGAGACTGAATCGATGGGCAATGGTCACGGCGGCGCTGCTTGCTACGGCGTCAGTGGCGGCGTTTGCTTATACTGGCCAGCAATACGCCAAGGATGCCAAGGTGAGCATGCAGCAAGCGCGCGCCAAAGCGCTGACAAAGGTGCACGGCACCATCAAAGACGCCGAGCTGGAGAAGGAAGGCGGCGGTTCGGGGCTGCGCTACTCGTTCGATATCCAGAGCGCCCATGGGCTGCGCGAAGTGGGCATTGATGCGGTGACCGGCAAGGTGCTGGAGAACAGCGCCGAGAGCGGCCAGGCCGAGGCGCAGGAGGCGCGCGCCGAGCACGAGCACTCGGGTCAGAGCGAGCAGGGCGAGTCCGAAGATGAAGGCGGCGCTCATCACGAGACCGAAGACTGAGCCACCGGGCGCCGGAAGGCCGGGCGGCGTTCCGCCTTGCGGCGCCATCTTTTGGGCAACACGGCTCCCAGCGCCGCCGCGCTGGGGCTGAGCAGGCGGTTCGATGAAGATCCTGGTCATCGAAGACGATGCCGAGACCGCCGACTACATCGCGCGTGGGCTGCGCGAGGCGGGGCATAACGTGGATGTGGCCGCCACTGGACGCGACGGGCTGTTTCTTGCCGCCGACGGCGGCTATGACGTGCTGATTGTGGATCGCATGCTACCCGGCCTGGACGGCGTGGCACTGGTGCAGGCGTTGCGCCAAAGCGAAGTCAAGACGCCGGTGCTTTTCCTAACCACGCTCGGCGGAATCGACGACCGGGTGGAAGGACTGGAGGCGGGCGGGGACGATTACCTGGTCAAGCCGTTTGCCTTCGCCGAGTTGGCGGCGCGCGTGCAGGCACTGGCCCGGCGCCCGCCGCTGCAGAGCGAGACCATGCACCTGCGCGTGGCCGATCTGCACATGGATTTGCTCAAACGCCGCGTCTGGCGCGGCTCGACCCCCATCGAGCTGCAGCCGCGCGAGTTTCGGCTGCTGGAAATGCTCATGCGTCATGCCGGCGAGGTGGTCACGCGCACCATGCTGCTCGAGCGCGTCTGGGAGTTTCATTTCGAGCCCAAGACCAGCGTAGTGGAGACCCACATCAGCCGCCTGCGCAGCAAGATCGACCGCGACTTCGAGCCCGCCCTGATTCACACCGTGCGCGGGGCCGGTTACTCGCTGCATGCACCTGAGTAGGCTGGCGCGCAGCAGCGCGTTCCGCAACGGCCTGCTCTACGCGGCGCTGTTCGGCGCCTGCACGCTGCTGCTGTTCGCACTGGTCTACTGGCAGACCGTGGGCTATATGCAGGGCCAACTGCACGCCATGGTGGACAGCGAGGTCCAGGCCCTGCTCGCGCATTACCGCGACGACGGTCTCTCGGGGCTGCAGGGCGCCATCGCCGACAGCCTGGAAAGCCCGCGCGCGACGGGCACCCATTACCTGCTGGTGGATGCCCAAGGCCGGCGCATCGCCGGTGATCTGCCGGCCTCGATGGCGGTGCTCGGCTGGTCCCAGCCTTCTGTGAAGCGTGGCCGCTCAAGGGATGATGGGGGCGACGAGGACGCCATATCCGTGGTTGCCCGCGGTGTGCGCCTGGCCGGTGGCGCCAAGCTGGTGGTCGCCCACGATGCGCACCAGCTCGCGGAGTTGCGCACGCGCCTTGCTTACGCCCTGGCCTGGGGACTGGCGCTGATGCTGCTGATGGGAGCGGCCGGTGGCGCGCTCATGGGCGGCGCGGCGCTGCGCCGTGTGGAGAGCATCAATCGCGTGGCCGCCCGCATTATGGGGGGCGAGCTATCGCGGCGCATCCCCACGCGCGGACGCGGCGACGAATTCGACAGCCTCGCCGCGCACTTGAACCGTATGCTCGATCAGATCGAGCGCCTCATGCAGGGCATGCGCGAGGTGAGCAGCGACATCGCCCATGACCTGCGCACCCCGCTGGGGCGGCTGCGCCAAAGCCTGGAGACGGCCCGGCACGAGGCCGCCTCGGCGGCCGACTACCGCCGTGCCATCGAGCATGCCATCGAGCAAACGGACCACATCCTGGCCACGTTCGCAGCGCTGCTGCGCATCGCCCAGATCGAGTCCGGCAGCCGGCGCGCACGCTTCGCCGACCTGGATCTGTCGCAGCTCGCGCAGTCGCTGGCCGAGACTTACGCTCCGGTAGCCGAAGAAAGCGCCCACGCCCTGAGTACCCATATCGAGCCCGGTATCAACGTGCGCGGTGACCGGGATCTGCTCATGCAGGGGCTGGCGAATCTCGTTGAAAACGCCCTTACCCATACCCCGCCCGGCAGCCACATCGAGGTAACGCTCAATGCCGCTGGGGGCAGCGCGGTGCTCAGCGTGGCCGACGACGGCCCCGGGATTCCCGACGCGGCGTTGGGCAAAGTGATCCAGCGCTTTTACCGTCTGGAGGCGAGCCGCTCCACGCCGGGCAGCGGTCTGGGCTTGAGCCTGGTCGCCGCCATTGCCGATCTGCACGGGGTGGCGTTGGACTTGAGCGACAACAACCCCGGACTGCGGGCGACGTTACGCCTGCCGCTTGCCGTCTCGACGGGGTGATAACGAACATTCGGCGGGAGTGGCTTCGTCTATGCTGGCGCTTCCCGATCGCGCACCCCAATCTGCACCACGGTGCCGCCCCGGGGGTTGGCGTTGATTTGCACGGGCCAGCCGTAGCGCTGGCAGATCTGGCCCACGATGTAGAGCCCCAGGCCGTGCCCGCGCGCTTCGCCGCGCCGGCGCGCCCCGGCGCCTTGTAGGAAGCGCTCGGCGAGCGCCGGGTCGAGGCCGCGCCCGGTGTCCTCCACCCGCAGCGTGCGCCCGTCCACGCTGACGCGCACCGTGCCGCTGGCCGTATTCTGCACGGCGTTGCGCACCAGATTGCTGATCAGAATGCCCACCATGCGCGGCTGCGCGTGCACGGTGGTGGGCTCGCTCGGCCCCACTTCCAGACGCACGTCGCGGTCCTCCACCAGATAGGCGTGCTCGGTGACGGTCTCCGCGGCCAGCCGGTCCACCCGGCATGGTGTGGCCGCGGAGTCTTCTTCCCCGCGCGCTAGCGCAAGCAGCGCCTCCACGGTCTCGCTCATCTCGCGCGTGGCGCGGCGGATGCGGCGTAACGGCGGCGCATCGGCACTCTGTTGCGGGCCGCGCGCGGCGATGACCTCGGCGGCGCCGCCGATCACGGCGAGCGGTGTGCGCAGCTCGTGGCTGGCGATGCGCGTGAAAGCCTGTTCGCGTTCCACATATTCGTCCATCCGTGACAGAAAGGCATTGAACGCCTGCGCTATGTCGCTCAGCTCCGGGTCGCCGCGCTCCGACGGGATGCGCGCGCGGCGCTGTCCCGGGTCCACTGCGCGCACGGTGGCCGCCAGCTCGGCCAATGGTCGCGTCAGCCGGTCGGCCATGTGCCTGCCCAAGCGATCGGCGCTGTAGAGAATGAGTATGACCGCGATGACCAGCGCCCCGACGAACCAGTGCTCGCGCCGGCGCAGGCGCGTGGTGTCATAGGCGATGTAATAGCGCCCGTCGGGGCCGTTGCGCACCAGCACGTAATAATCCCGCGAGTCCAGGGTGACGGCCTCGTGAAAGCCGGGCGCCAGGCGGCGAAGGGCCGGCGGGGGCACGCTGGCGGCGCGCGCACTCTGCCACAGGTAGCCGACCAGACCCTGCGCCAGGGTCCAGCTGAAGGCCGGGGCGGAGAGCGCACTGGAGCCGGTGGTTCGGGGCTGTGCGGTGTTGCGCCACAGCGCCCTGTCCAGGTCGTTGCGGCGCGCCGTTCGCGGCGGCAGATAAAGGCCGGGAGCCACGGGGGCATAAGCGCCCGGTTCGCCCGGTTTAAGGCGAACGTCGTCGTCGCCAGCGTCCGGGTCTGACAGAAAGTAGTGGCGCATCAGCGCGGTGTTGTAATGCACCGGGTTGTGGGAGTCGAGGGTGGTGATGACGCGGCTTGCCTCGGCGCGCAGCGTGTCCTGTATCACCACATGCTCGAGGGCTTCGTCGATGAACCAGGCGCCGAGCGCCAGCAGCACGGCGGCGATGCCGCCAAAGCCGACTAATGCCCAGCGGATGCGCGCGCGCAGGCTGGTGGGTCCGGTAACCATTGCTGACAGGGAAAGCGGGTGGACGCCTTCACTCGCCGCTATCCGGCGCGGCGGCCAGGCGGTAGCCGTAGCGGTGCACGGTGTGCAGCAGGCGCGATTCGAACGGTCCGTCGACCGCCTTGCGCAACGCGTAGATGTGAGAGCGCAGGCTGTCGCTGTCTGGCGGATCTTCGCCCCACAGGGCGCGCTCCAGGCGTTCGCGCGAGACCGCCTTGGGCGAGGCGCGCATGAGAATTTCCAGTATCGTGCGGCAGGCGGGGTTGAGCTGGATGGGCTGGTCGGCGCGCGCGATGCTCATGGTGGCGGTGTCGTAGGCCAGGTCGCCGACGCAGAGCTGGGTGCCGAATCCAGCGCGGGCACGCGTGATGAGCGCTTGCAGGCGCGCTTCCAGCTCGGGGAGATCGAACGGCTTGATCAGGTAGTCGTCGGTACCGGCGCCGAAACCGGCGAGCTTGTCGTCCAGTGTATCGCGCGCAGTGAGCATGATGATGGGTGTGTCCTTGCCGGCTTGCCCGCGCAGGCGCTCGCACACTTCAAGGCCGTCGAGCCCGGGCAGCATCAGGTCCAGTACGATGGCGTCGTAATCATGGTCGGTGGCAAGCGCAAGCCCGCTCATGCCGTCGGGGGCGGCATCCATGATGAAGCCCCGGGCTTCGAGGTACTCGAACACGTTGGCGGCCAGGTCCGCCTGATCCTCGATCAGCAACACGCGTGGATGGTTATCCATGGCACCCGATTCCGCAAGCCCGCGGCTGGAGCGGCGCTCAGGACAAAGGCCGCGCGCCGCGAACGTTAATGCAGTGTGTAAGGTAATACTTGGCGCGGCGTTAGACCATAAGCGCGGCAAGGCGTTGCATCAGGCGCCCGGCCGTCGCCTGTTTTGACCGCGATTTCACGCCGGCGCCGGTAATCTTCGTAACTGCTTCTCATTGGGGTTCTTTCGCGATGACTGCGACGTTGCAAGGGGGAGGGTGCGCACGGATGACGCGCCGCACGGCTTGGCGCGCCGGGCGCTGGTTGCCGGCAGCGGCCGCGCTTGCCCTGTCCGCGTGCGCCACCTACCACGCCCGTCCTCTGCCCCAGGGGCCGGACCTGGCGCGCTCGCCGCGCTTGACCGTGCCGGCCAAGTCATTGCGTATTCCCGGACTCCAGGCGCACCGGTTTAATGCCGCCCATGGGCTGGACATGACCGACGTGGTCACGCTGGCGGTGCTCAACAACCCGGACCTCAAAGCCAAGCGCCTGCAGGCCGGGCTGGCCCGCGCCCAGCTGCTGCAGGCCGGGCTGCTGCCCAACCCGCAGGTGAGCGCGAGCTTTCTCCACCCCACCGGCGGCCCGCCGCCGCTGGCCAACGGCTACAGCCTGGGGCTGACGCAGGACCTGAGCGCGTTGATCAGCCGCGGCGCCGCGCGCGCCGGCGCCAAGGCGCATAAGCGCCAGGTCAACCTGGACATCCTGTGGCAGGAGTGGCAGGTGGCGCAGCAGGCGCGCCAGCTGTTCATCCGCGCGCGCTCGCAGGCACGCCTGCTCAAGGTGCTGCGTACCCAGCGCAAGCTCAACGCCGACAACTACCGCCGCGACCAGACGGCTTTGCAACAAGGCAATCTGACGCTTTCCGCCGTCTCCGCCGACCTGGTGGGGCTGGTCAATGCCGACACCCAGCTACGTCAGGTCCAGCGCACGGACAACAAGACCTGGCACGCGCTGGATGCCCTGCTGGGCCTAAAGCCCGGGGTCAAGCCCAGGCTGCGCGGCAGCGTGTCCATCGCACCCCTGGCCCAGGCTCGGTTCCGGGCCGCGGTGGCCGAGCTGGCGCGCCGGCGCCCGGACCTGCTTGCGTTGCGCGCCGGCTACCAAAGCCAGGAGCAGGCGGTGCGAGAGGCCATTCTCAAGCAGTTTCCCAGCCTGAGCGTGGGGCTCACGCAGGTCAGCGACACCAGTAAGGTGCATACCATCGGCTTCTCGGTGAGCCTGTCGCTGCCGCTGTTCAACCACAATCAGGGCCAGATCGCCATTCAGCGCGCCACGCGCGCGGCGCTGCGCCAGGCCTATCAGGCGCGCCTCGATCAGGCGGTCAACCAGGCGCATGAGCTGTGGCGCGCCACGCGCATCATGCACCGCCAGCTCAAGACCCTTAGAGCACGCCTGCCCGAGCTGGAACAGACCACCGACGCCGCCCAGCGCAGCTTCCAGCAGGGCAACATGAGCGCCGGCACCTACATCAACCTGCGCTCCAGCCTGCTGGCCAAGCGCGTGGAGACGATTCGTCTGCAGGCCTCGCTGCACGAGGCGCAGGCGGCGCTGGAGACGCTGCTGGGCATGCCCCTGTCTCCCGGCGCTGCCCGCCATCGCGGAGCGGCGTCGTGAGGCGCGCGCTCGCGGTTGTTGCGCTGCTGATGGCGAGCGCGGCCGCCTGGGCGGCCGGCCAGCCGAGCGTGCAGGTGCAAACGGCGCCGGTGAAGCAGCACGCGCTCAAGGATACGGTCACGGCTTTCGGCGTCGTGCGTCCCAACCCCGAGTCGCAGACCACCAAGGACGCGAGCTATACGGCCTTCGTCACCCGCGTCGACGTCACACTGGGCCAGCCGGTCAAAAAAGGCGACGCGCTGCTCGAGCTGCGCACCGCGCCCTCGGCGCGCGCCCAGTATTTGAGCGCGCAGGCGAACGTGCGCTACGCGCGCCAGGAACTCGCACGCAAGCGCCACCTGCTCAAGGAAAAGCTGGCCACGCACGCCGATGTGGACGCCGCGCAGAAGGCGCTGCAGACGGCCGAGGCCTCGTTCGCCGCGCAGCGCGCCCTGGGCACGGGGAAGAAGACGCGTGTGATCAAGGCGCCGTTCACCGGTATCGTCAGCCAGCTGCCCATCAAGCCCGGCAACGAGGTGCAGGCGGGCACGCAGCTATTCCAGCTCGCCCGGCGCGACAGCCTGGAAGTGGCGCTGGGCGTGGAGCCGGACGAGGTCGGGCGCGTGCAGCAAGGCATGGCAGCGCGGGTGATGCCGCTGTTCGGCGCCGGGCAGGGCGTGCACGCGCGCGTGTCCCAGGTCAATGCGGTGGTCGACCCCAGCACCCGCCTGGTGGATGTCATCGTGCGTCTGCAGGGCAAGCAGGCGGCGCCGTTTCTGCCCGGCATGCGCGTCAAGGGCACGCTCACCATCGCGGCCAAGCACACGCTGGCGGTGTCGCGTTCGGCGGTGCTGCACGATGCCAAGGGCGATTACCTGTTTATCGTGCAAAACGGCAAGGCTAAGCGCGTCAACGTGAAAACGGGGCTGGAGAGCCACGGGCTGATCGGCGTCAGCGGCGCGCTCAAGGCGGGCGACCAGGTGGTGGTCGCCGGCAACTACGAGCTCTCCGACGGCATGGCGGTACGCCGCGCACCATGAATTTCGCCACCTGGGTCCAGAACCACCGCCGCTCCGTTCTGTTCCTGCTGGCGCTGCTGGCCCTGGGCGGGGCGGTGAGCCTGTTCCAGCTGCCGGTGGCGCTGTTCCCGGAAGTGCACTTTCCGCGCGTGCGCGTCATGCTCGAGGCCGGCTCGCGCCCGTCGCAGGAGATGATGCTGCAGGTCACGCGCCCGGTGGAGCGCGCGGTGCGTGCGGTGCGCGGCGTGCGCTCGGTGCGCTCCAACACCGCCCGCGGCAGCACCGACATCTCCATCAACTTCAACTGGGGCCACAACATGGTGGACGCCCTGCTGCAGGTGGAGTCGGCGATCAACCAGATCAAGCCGGATCTGCCGCCGGGCACGCGCTTCACCGCCAAGTACATGGACCCCTCGGACTACGGTCCGGTCATCGCCTACAGCCTGACCTCGAAGAAAGTCAATCAGGTCAAGCTGCGCAACCTGGCCCGGTACCAGATGGTGCCTTTCCTCTCCAGCGTCAAAGGCGTGGCCAAGGTCACCGTGCAGGGCGGCAAGAAGGCTGAGTACCGGGTAAGCGTGGACCCGGCGCGGCTCAACGCGCTGGGCTTGTCCATTAGCGACGTCGCCAAGGCGCTGTCGGCCTCCAACGTGCTCACCGCGGTGGGGCGCGTGCAGGACCACTACAAGCTCTATTTGGAGGTCTCCGATACCCGCTTCCAGAGCCTCAGCCAGATCCGCCACACGGTGCTGCGCAGCGGCTCCGACGGGGAGGTGCAACTGGAGGACGTGGCCGACGTCAGCCTGACCACGGCGCCCGAGTACAAGCGCTTCACCGCCGACGGCCAGCAGGCGGTGTTGCTCAACGTCTACCAGCAGCCGGGCGCGAGCGTGGTCAAGCTCTCGCGCGATCTCAAGGCGCGCCTGGCCCAGTTCCAGCCCAAGATGCCGGCGGATGTGCAACTGCACCAGTGGTACAACCAGAGCGTGCTGGTCAAGGCATCCGAGAACAGCGTGGTGGACGCCATCCTCATCGGCGTGGCGCTGGCGGCGCTGGTGCTGCTGGTGTTTTTGCGCAGCTGGAAGATCACGCTGGTGGCGGTGATCGCCGTGCCGGCGGTGTTGGCGTCGACCATGCTGCTGCTCTACGCGTTCGGCATGACGCTCAACATGATGACGCTGGGCGGCATGGCGGCCGCGGTGGGGCTGATCATCGACGACGTCATCGTCATGGTCGAGCAGATCGTGCGCCGCGTGCAGGAGACCGGCGAGCACGGCATTCAGCGCATCCTGGAGGCGGCGCGCGAGTTTACTCACCCGCAGGTGGGCTCGTCCACCTCGACCATCATCATCTTCCTGCCGCTGGCCTTTTTGAGCGGTGTGACCGGGGCGTTTTTCAAGGCGCTGTCGCTCACCATGGCGGTGAGCCTGTTCATCTCCTTCCTGGTGGCGTGGCTGGTGGTGCCGTTGCTGGCGGACTTCATGCTCGGCCCCAAGGACACGGAGCGCGAGCATGTCACCCGCCTGGGCCGCTGGGTGCGCCGCGGCTACACCCGGCTCATGGTGCGCCTGCTGCGCCGCCCGGCCTGGGTGCTGCTGGGTCTGCTCCCGTTGCTGGGCGTGGCCTTCGTCGCCTTTCACCACGTGGGCTCCGGCTTTATCCCGCACATGGACGAGGGCGGCTTCATTCTCGACTACCGCGCCGCGCCCGGCACCTCGCTGGACGAGACCAGCCGCCTGCTCGACCAGGTGGCGGCGATCCTGAAGAAAAACCCCTACGTTCAGACCTGGTCGCGGCGCCAGGGCGCACAGCTCGGCGGCGGCATCACCGAGCCCAACACCGGCGATTTCTTTGTGCGCCTCAAGCCGTTGCCGCGGCCCTCGACCGAGGCGGTCATGGCGCAGGTGCGCAAGCAGGTCAACGCGAAGGTGCCGGGGCTGGACATCGATCTGTCCCAGCTCATCGAGGACGAGATCGGCGATCTCACCTCCGTGCCCCAGCCCATCGACATCCGCCTGTTCGGCAACAACGTGGCGCACTTGCGCAAACTCGCCACTAAAGTCGCCCACGCCATCGGCGGCGTCAACGGCGTGGTGGATGTGAAAAACGGCGTGGTGATCGCCGGCGACGCGCTCAACATCCACGTCAACCGCGCCAAGGCGGCCATCGAGGGGCTGTCGCCGCAGTCGGTGACCCAGCAGATCAAGGCCTATCTGGGCGGCGTGGTGACCACGCAGGTGCGCAAGGGCGTGCGCTTCATCGGCGTGCGCGTGTGGGTGCCCAAGTCGTTGCGCGACCAGACCAAGGTGGTCGGCAAGCTGCTGCTGCGCGCCCCCGACGGCCACCTGGTGCCGCTGCACCGCATCGCCGACGTCAAAATCGTCTCCGGCCAGCCCGAGCTCACGCGCTACGATCTGAAAAGCGACGTGGCGGTGACCGCGCGCATCAGCGGGCGCTCGCTGGGCAAGACCGTGCAGGACGTAAAGCGGGTACTGCAAAAGCCCGGCCTCATCCCCAAGGACGTCTACTATCAACTGGGCGGGTTGTACAAGCAGCAGCAGATCGCCTTCCACGGCCTGATCGAGGTGTTCGTGGCGGCGGTGGCGCTGGTATTCTTCCTGCTGCTGTTTCTCTACGAGCGCTTCCGCGTGGCCATCGCTATCCTGGTGCAGCCGCTGCTGGCGGCGAGTGCGGTGTTCGTAGGCCTGTGGCTGACCGGGGTCGAGCTCAACATCACCGCGATGATGGGCATGACCATGGTGATCGGTATCGTCACCGAGATCGCCATCTTCTATTTCTCGGAACTGCAGTTGATCGACACCGGCCAGCCCTTGGCGTGGAACCTGATCCGCGCCGGGCGCAACCGCATGCGCCCGATCGTGATGAGCGCGCTCGCCTTCATGCTGGCGCTGCTGCCGCTGGCCTTGGGGCTGGGGCAGGGCTCGGCCATGCAACGCCCGCTAGCGATCGCTATCATCTCGGGACTGCTGGTCCAGATCCCGCTGGTGTTGCTGCTGCTGCCGGTGTTGTTCAAGCTCTTGGCGCGGACGTCGGCCAAACCCTAACGCCCCATGACGATGAGGGCTGCGCGATGTGACCGGTCGGAATCAAGCGCGTTCAATGACTAAGGCGCCGTCGCGCCGCTGGGCCGGCGGATTGCTTGCCGCCGCGCTCTGTGTTGCGGCGTGCGCGCCGGCGGTTGCCGCCCAGTCAGGCTGGGTGCGCGCCCGGGCCGTGTCGTATACACCGCACTACCGAGCCTACGCGCGGGTGGCGCCGGTGCGGGTGGTGCGCGTGCGGGCCGGTCGCGTGGGGGTGGTGGCTAAGCTTGCCGTGCGCCCCGGGGACACGGTCAGCGCCGGCCAGCAGCTCGCCCGCCTGGGCGGCGCTCAGGCCCAGGCGCTTGTGGCCCGGCGGCGCAGCGCCGTGGGCGAAGCCCAGGCCCAGCTGGCGGCGGCACGCGAGACGCTCGCCGCCGAGCGTCAGAAGCGCCAGTCCCACCTGAGCACGCAACAGCAAGTGGCCCAGGCCCGGGCGGCGCTGGCCAAGGCGCGGGGACAGTTGGCAAGCGCTCGCGCGAGCCTTGCCGCGGCACGCTCGGCGGCCAGGGTGCAAGCCCCTGTGGCCGGCACCGTACTGGCGCTGGCGGCGGCCGACGGCGAGCGCGTGAGCGCCGGTGACACGTTGCTCACGCTGTTGCCTGCGCATGGCTTGTGGGTCAAGGCGAGCTATTACGGCCCCGGTGCGGCCGCCGTGACACGCGGCATGCACGGTCGCTTCGAGCCCGCTGACGGTTCGGCGCCGGTGGCGGTTACCGTGCGTTCGGTGTTCGCGGTGCAACAGGCCGGCGGCGGGCGCACGGCAGCGCTGACCGCCAGTGCGGCTCAGCCCGGCTGGGTCAACGGCGAGGCGGGCAGCGTGACCCTACAGGGCGAGCCGCAGCGGGCGGTGGTGGTGCCCTCGCGCGCGCTGGTGCTGGACCAGGGGCGCTGGTGGGTGCTCGTGCACGCCGCGCACGGGGCGCGGCGACAGGCTGTGGTTCCCGGCCCCAGCCGCGGCGAGAATACCGTCATCCGCAGCGGCCTCAAGGCGGGTCAGCAGGTGTTGGCGACCCACGCCTATCTAACCTTCCATCGAGGGGTGTCCGAACATTACGAGCCGCCCGACTGATGGCGACGCCGGGCGAATCCCTGCGCCGCGTTCTTGGCAAGCCGTTGTTGTGGATCCTGGTCTACGCGGCGCTGGTAACCTATGGCGCCTACTCGCTGCTGCACATTCCGGTGGAGGTGCTGCCGCGCTTCGATTATCCCCAGATCAGCGTCATCACCCATTACCCCGGCGCCACCGCCCGCGATCTGGAGACGCTGGTCACGCGCCCCATCGAGGGTCAGATACTGGCGCTGCCCGGCCTGGTGGGGGTGCGCTCCACTATGGGCCACGGTACGGTGGAAACGGACGTGCGCTTTGCCAGCGGCACCGATCCGCAGAGCGACCTGCAGGCCGTTAACGGCGCCATCGACCGCGCGCGTGCTCGCCTGCCGGCGAGTGCCCACCCGTACGCCGAGATCATGGGCAACGCCATCAACGAGGTGGCCGACTACACGGCAAGCATTCCCGCTTCGGTGGCGCCGGTGGCGGTTCAGCGCGCGGTGCGCGCCAACGTGGAACCGGCGTTGCGGGCACTGCCCGGCGTGCAGCGCGTCGAGGTCTACGGCAGCGGCGATGAGGCGCTGTGGGTGCAGCCTAAGCTCTCGGCGCTGCACCGCTATGGCGTGTCGGTCACGGCCCTGACTGCGGCGCTGCACCACTTTGTGCTGCTGCGCCCCGGCGGCTATCTGCACCGGGGCCACCAGCATGTGCTCATCGAGTTGCGCAGCCTGCCTGCGAGCGCCGCCGCGGTGCGGCGCATCGCGGTCAAAGGCGGCGACGGACCCATACCGCTGGGGGATCTGGCGCGCGTGGTGCGCGCGCCGCTGCCCACGCACAACGCCGTCGAGCTGGACGGCAGGCCCAGCGTGGCGGTGACCGTGCTCAAACAGCCGGGCGCGTCGACCCTGCCGGTCACCCGCGCCGTGCAGCGCACCATGCAGCGCTCCCTGGCGCAGCTGCCCGAGGGGGTGCACTGGGTGCGCACCTACAGCCAGGGCCATCTGGTGCACCTGATCGGCGCCGATCTCGGGCGCAACCTGCTGCTGGGCGCCGTGCTGGCGATCGGCGTGCTGTTCTGGGTGCTGGGGGCGGGACGCGGTATCGCCGTGCTGGCACTGAGTATCCCGTTGTCGCTGCTGCTCGCCATCGGCGGGCTCTACGCCTTCGGGCAGAGCCTCAACCTGATGACGCTGGGGGCGCTCACCGTGGCGGTGGGGCTGCTGGCCGACGACGCCATCATCGTGCTGGAAGCCATCTACCACTGCTGGGAGGCGGGCGACGGGCGCTGGGACGGCATCCGCCGGGCGCTGGCGGACATCGTCAGCCCCGATGTGAGCGGCAGCCTGACCACCGTGGCGGTGTTCGTGCCGCTGCTGTTCGTGGGCGGCCTGGCAGGGCTGTTCTTCATTCCCTTCGCCCTCAGCATGGCACTGGCGATCCTGGCGTCGCTGCTCATCTCGCTGACGCTGATCCCGCTGGCGCTCGGCGGGCTGCGGGCGAGGCCCAGTCCCAAGGATACCCTGGCTGCGCGCCTGCTCAGCCGCCTGCGCTCGGCCAACGAACGGCTGTTCAACGTGGTCGCGCGCTTCCCGCGCTGGAGCCTGTCGCTGTGCGTGCTGCTGCTGCTGGGCAGCCTGGCCGGGCTGGCGTTGGTGTCGGTCAATTTCCTGCCGCTGCCCAACGAGGGGGTGATGCTGGAGAGCTTCACCCTGCCGCCGGGGTCGTCGCTGCCGCAGACGGAGGCGACCGTGGCGAGCATGACCCGGCGCCTGCGCCGTGACCCGGATGTCGCCCATACCTTCGCGCGCATCGGCTCGGCATCGACGACCGCCTATACCGAACCGGCGTACGCGGGCGAAATCCAGATCAAGCTCAAGCCCGGCGTCAGCGTGAACAGCCTCAACAGCCTGGGTAGGCGGCTGATGCGCGAGAGCCGGACGCCGGCGGTGCAGACCGCCGTCGACACGCCGACCATCGAGCGGCTGGGCGAGAGCCTGTCCGGCCTGCCCCAGCCGTTCGTCATTCACCTGTTCGGCCGGCATATCGCCACCCTGCGCTCGCTGTCGGCAAAGATCGTGGCGCGGCTGAAGCGGGTACCGTCGCTGACCGACATCTTCAACAACGACGCCTATCCCATCACCCAACTGCGCGTCACCCCCCGCAGCGCGGCCCTGGCCGCCTACGGCCTCACCCCGGCGGCGCTCTACCGCCAGCTAAGGCCGCTGATCGGCGGCGACGTGGTGGCCCGAATTCCCAAGGGTAACGTGCCGCTGGATCTTTACGTGCGCCTGGCGCAGGCGCCGGATCTGTCGCTGCCGGCTCTGCGCAATGTGCCCATCCGCAGCCGCGGCTGGACCACGCTGGGTCAGCTCGCGAACCTGAAACTGGTGAGCACGCCCAACCAGTTGCGCCACATTGACGGCGCACGGGCGCTGGATATTCTGGCCACGCCGACGGCGCCGCTGGGTACGGTGATCGCTGCCGCCCGGCGCGCGCTGCAGGGCCTGCACCTGCCGGCCGGCTACCGCATCAGCTTCGGCGGCCTCTATCCCGTGCTGCTGCACGCCGCCCTCTCGGTGGCGGTGGCTGCAGCCGCGGCCTTCGTGCTCATGGTCGGTATCTTGGTCCTGCAGTTCGACGGCTGGTTGATTCCGGGATTGTTGCTCATACAGATACCGTTGGCCTTCACCGGCGGCGCGCTGGCGCTCATCGCCAGCGGCGTGGGGTTGAACGCCACCGGCCTGATCGCCTTTCTGACGCTCGTGGGCCTGAGTCTCAACCACGGCATCGTGCTGCTGTACCGCGCGCGGCGCAACGAACAGTCCGGCATGGACGTGGACCAGGCCGTGCGCGAGGCGGTCCACGTGCGTTTCCGGCCCATCGTGCTCACCACCCTGACCGCGGTGCTCGGTATGCTGCCTACGGCCTGGGGCTGGGGGCAGGGCGCGGCGCCGGAGCAGGGGCTGGCGATCGTCATCCTGGGAGGCATGCTGTGGAGCGCGCTGCTCACCACCAATCTGATCCCGGCGCTCTACCTGAGCCGCCGGCGCCGGCAACTGGCGGCGGGCAAGCCATGAGAGGGCGCGGGCTGGTGACGAGCCTGCTGGCGCTGGTGCTGACCGGCTGCGTCATGCTGTCGCGCACGCCGCCCTCGTTCGGCACACCGGCCGCCGCAGGCACCTATCGCGCTCTGCCGAAACCTGCGCACGTGGTGGTCGTCTGGGAGGAAAACAAGGCCTTCGGCCAGATCATCGGCAACCCCGCCGCGCCCTACATCAACCGCCTGGCCCGCCACGGCGCGCTGATGACGCGGGCCTACGGGGTGACCCACCCCAGCGAGCCCAATTATCTGGCTTTTTTCTCCGGCTCCACCCATGGCCTGCACGACGACGACTGCCCCTACCGCTTCCGGGGCCCCAATCTGGCGACGCGTCTGGCTGCTAGCGGCTATTCGTTCACGCTCTATGCCGAAGGCCTGCCACACGCCGGCGATGCCACCTGCGGCCACGGCGAGTATGCGCGCAAGCACAATGCGGTAGCCGACTACCCGGGCCTGGCGCCCGCGGCCAGCGTGCCGTTGCGGCGCTTCCCGCGCCGCTTCTCGAAACTGCCCACCGTGTCCTGGGTGATTCCGGACCTCGTGCACGACATGCATTCGGCGTCCATCGCCGCCGGCGACCGCTGGCTGAAGAAGCACATCGGGCCCTATGTGCGCTGGGCGCGGCATCACGACAGCCTGCTGATCATCGCCTGGGACGAGGACGACTACCGCCACCACAACCACATTCCGCTCATCCTGGTCGGCCCCATGGTGCGTCCCGGACGCTACCGGCAGGCGGTCAACCACTACAGCGTGCTGCGTACCCTGGAAGCGATGTACGGTTTGAAGCCGATCGGCCAGAGCGCCCGTGCCGTTCCCCTCACGCAGATCTGGAAGAGCCCGCCCGGCAACGGCTGACGGGGGACTACTCCGCGGTGATCACGGCACCGTCGCGCGCCAGATCCTCGATCTGCTGCGCACCGTAGCCGGCTTCACCCAGGATCTCGCGCGTGTGCTCGCCCAGCATCGGGGCGTGGCGGCGCACGCCGCCCGGGGTATCCGAGAACTTGACCGGCACGCCCATGGTGCGCACCGGGCCCAGGCGCGGGTGGTCGACGCTGACCAGCATCTCGCGCGCGCTGGCCTGCGGGCTGGTTAGCGCCTCGCCGATGGTCCATACCGGCCCGGCCGGCACGCCGCCTTCGTCCAGGAGTTCCATCCATTCGGCCGTGATGCGGGTGCGGAACAGGGGCGTGAGTTCCTCGACCAGCTCGGCCAGGTTCTGGCGCCGGTCCACGTTCTGGCGGAAGCGCTCGTCGTCGGCCAGGTGCTCGGCGCCGAGCACCTTGAGCAGGCGCAGCCAGTTGGCCTGATTGGCGGCGCCCACGTTTACCCAGCCGTCGGCGGTCTCGAAACTCTGGTAGGGGGCGCTGATCGGGTGCGCCGTACCCATGGGCCCGGGCGACTCGCCGGTGGCCAGGAAGATGGCGGCGGGCCAGTAGGTGTGCACCATGCTGGCCTCCAGCAGCGAGGTGTCCAGGCGCTGGCCCTTGCCGGTCTTGAGGCGGTTGATGTAGGCGGCCAGGATTGCCTTGGCGGCGAGGATGCCGGCGGTGATGTCGCCCACCGGCACGCCCACCTTAACGGGCGGCCGGCCGGGGCCCTCGCCGGTGAGGCTCATGAGCCCGCTCATGCCCTGGGAGATGAGGTCGAAGCCGGCGCGCCCGGCGTACGGGCCGGTGAGGCCGAAGCCCGTGATCTGGCAATAGATGAGCCCCGGGTTCTCGCGCGCGAGCGTCTCGTAGCCCAGGCCCAGCCGTTCCATGGTGCCGGGTCGGTAGTTCTCGATCACCGCGTCGGCGTCTTTGAGCAGACGCATGAGCGCGTCGCGCCCCTCCGGGTGCTTGAGGTTGATGGCCGTGCCGCGCTTGTTGCGGTTGAGAATCATGTAGGCGGCCGATTCGCCGTCGATGTCCGGCGGCAGCATGCGCCGCGTGTCGTCCCCGTCCGGCGTTTTTTCCACCTTGATGACATCGGCGCCCAGGTCCGCGAGCATGAGCCCGCAAACCGGGCCCGCCATGATGTGGGCGAGCTCGATGACCTTGAGGCCGGCGAGCGGTCCGCTTTGTTGTGTTTGCGCCATGATCAACGTCCCTCGAAAGCCGGCTTTTCCTTGGCCAGGAAAGCCCGGTAACCGATCTGGAAATCGCGCGTGCCGTAGCACGCATAGGCCTCGTCCTCTTCGGCACGCGTGAGCGGGGCGGGATCTTCGAGGCGGCGCAGGAACTGTTTGTGCCAGCGCGCCACCAGCGGTGCACCGGCGGCGATGCGCCGCGCGCAGGCGTAGGCCTCCTCTTCGACCCGTTCGTCGGCCACCACGCGCGTCACCAGCCCCTTGTCTTTCGCCTCGGCGGCGCCGAAGACGCGGCCTTCCAGCAGGATCTCCAAAGTCGCCGCCCGGCCGGCCAGGCGCAGCAGCCCCTGCATTTCGCGCGGGCCCAGCGTCAGGCCGAGGTTCTTGATGGGAATGCCGAAGCGGCTGGACTCGCCACAGATGCGCAGGTCGCACAGCGCGGCGATCTCCAGGCCGCCGCCCACGCAGATACCGTGAATCATCGCCACCACGGGGTGGCGGCACTCGTACAGCGCCGACAGCGCGCGGTGATGCACTTCGCCGTAAGCGCGCGCCTGCTCCACGTTGGAACGCTCGTTCTCGAATTCCGAGATGTCGTTGCCCGGCGCGAAGGATTTCTCGCCCGCGCCGCGCAGCACGATGCAGCGCAGCGCCTCGTCATCGGAGAGTTCTCGCATCACCCCGCCCAGGCGCTGCCACATGGGTTTGGTGAGCGCGTTGAGCTTGTGCGGCCGGTTGAGCACCACGGTGGCGATGCCGCCGTCGCGCTGGGTCACAATGAGATCGGACATGAACCGCTTTGCCTCCCTGTTTTCGATGTCAGCCGTAGAACAAGTGCACCAAGGACATGGGCACCACCGGCAGGTAGGTCACCAGCGCCAGGATGAACACCAGCACCGCGACGTAGTACACGTTGACCTTGGTGACTTCCCACATATCGGCCTTGGCCACGGCGCAGGCGGTGGTGAGCACGCTGGCCATGGGCGGGGTCTGCTGGCCGATGCCTAGGTTGATGGTCACCACCAGGCCGAAGTGCACCGGGTCGATACCCACCGCGTGCACCAGCGGCATGACGATCGGCACCACCAGGATGATCGCGGCGGCCGAGTGCAAAAACAGACCCAGGAACAGAAGCACGAAATTGAGCAGCAGCAGCACCAGGTATTTGTTGTGCGTGAGCTGGAGCACGCTCGCCGTGAGCTCCTGGGGGATCTGGGCGGTGGTGAGATAGCTGGAGAGCAGCACCGATGCGGCCACCAGCAGCATGACCACCGAGGTCTGCACCGCGCCCTCCACCATCGCCGCCCACAGGTGGCGCACGTTGAGCTCGCGGTAGATGACAAAGCCGATGAGCATGGCGGCTACCACGGCCAGCCCCGCGCCTTCGGTGGCTGTGACCACGCCTCCGAAGATACCGCCCAGGATGATGATCGGCAGCAGCAGTGCCCAAGAGGCCGAGCGCAGCGCCCGGCCGATGCGGCGTAGATCCAGAGCCGAGTCGACCGGGAAGTCGTAGCGCCGGGCGAACCAGTAAGAGACGCCCATCATCATCAGCCCGCCCAACACCCCCGGGATGATGCCGGAGACAAACACCTTGACCACCGAGGTCTGCGCCATGGCGGCGTACAGGATCATGGGGATCGAGGGCGGGATGATTACCGCCAGCGTGGCCGAAGAGGAGAGCACCGCGGCCGAGAATTCCTTGGTGTAGCCCTTGGACTGCATGGCAGGCGCGAGGATGGAGCCGAGCGCCGCCACGTCGGCGACCGCCGAACCGGAAATCTCGGCGAAGAACAGGGTAGTGCCGATGGTCACCAGCGACAGCGCCCCGCGAATGAAGCCCAGGCAGGACGAGGCCAGCTCGATCAGCCGGCGCGAGATGCCCGAGGCGTTCATGATGGCGCCGGCGAGCACGAACAGCGGGATGGCAATCAGCGGAAAGCTGGTTGCGCCGTTGAACATGTCGATGGGCAGGTTGAGCAGCGAATTTGAGCCCTGGGTCAGCACGGTGGCGACCACCGCGGCGAGCCCCAGCGAGATCGCGATGGGGACGTTGACGATGACCAGCAAGAAGATCCCGAGGAACAAAAGCGCGGCGTTCATCCCTTGACCCCGTCCGCCTTGACGCCGCGCGCCAGCGCCGGCGCGGGTTTGGGCGCGCGCTCGCGCAACGTCTCCCGGATCACCCGTGGCAGCACCAGGAGCTCGGCGAGGATGAACAGACCCGTGCCGATGGGCACGGCGGACTGGGTGATGGTGACCGGGATATCGACCGTCACCAAGGTTTGGCCCGCGATCAGCCCCAGCACGTGCCAGCCGTACCAGGTGAGCAGACCCAGAAAGACGAACACGCACGCCTCGGCGAACAGCGCCGCGGCGAGGCGCAGCGGCGTCGGCAGGGCATTGACCAGGCTGGGGATGGAGATATGGGAGCGCTTGAGCGCGGCTAAGCCCGTGCCGTAGTACGTCAGCCAGGCGAGGGCCACCGACGCGACCTCGTCGTACCAGGGCAGCGGGTGGCCGCTGTAGCGGAAAATCACGCCGATGATCACGATCAGCGCGAGCACCGTCAGCAGCAGCACCGCGACGCATTCCATAAAGCGCTCATAGGCGCGGGTAAAAGAGGCTAGTGTCATGAACGCAATCCCGGCGGTGCCCGCCGTCGTGGCGGGCACCGCGCCGATGACTTGAGCGGCGCGGCCCGAGGCGTGTGCATGCCGCGGGCCGCGTGTTCGCTGACGAGCGTGCCGTCAGCCTCAAGCGTTGCGCAGGCTTTGTGCCTTTTTGATCATGGCCTCGCCGCCCTCGATCTGCTGCCCGAACTGCTTGTAGATGGGGCCGCTGGCATCGACGAACGCCTTCTTGTCGGCATCGTTGGCCTGCATGCCGGCTGCCGTCAGCTTGCCTTTCAGGCTTTGATCCAGTGCCGCCGCGGTCTGGTAGACGTAGGCGGTGGTGTCCTTGGCCGCCTGCCCCAGAATATGGCGCACGTCGTCCGGATAGCCCTTCCAGGTGCGCGGCGAAGTGACCACATACGCCGGCGTGTAGACGTGATCCGTCATGGACAGGTATTTCTGGACTTCCTGGAACTTGGCGGAGTAGATCTGCACCAGGGGATTTTCCTCGCCGTCCATCACATGCGTCTTGAGCGCGGTGAACACCTCGGAAAATGCCATGGGCGTGGGATTGGCGCCGTAGGCCTCGAACATCTTCACGCGCCACTTGTCCTTGGGTGTGCGCAACTTGATGCCCTTGAGGTCGTCCGGTTTGTTGATGGGGCGCACGTTGTTGGTGATCTGGCGGAAACCGTTCTCCCACACGGCGATGATCTCGTAGCCGCGCTTGCGCGCCTGCGGCGCCAGCGTGGGCCACACGATCGCTTTCTTGATGCGCTTCATGTGGTCGCGGTTCTTAACCAGGTAGGGCATCTCGAACAGCCCAAACGCCGGCACCACCGACGACATCACTGACGAGGGCAGACAAAAGTCCACGGTGCCCAGCTTGACCTTTTGCAGCAGCTCCATGTCGTCGCCCAACTGGCTGGCGCCGTAGACGGTGACCTTGGCCTTGCCGTTGAGCCGCTTGTTGGCCACTTCGGCGAAGTGCTGGGCGGATTTCTCGAACAGCGAGCCCGGCTTGCCCACGTGCCCGAACTTCAGCTCCATGGGCGCGGCGTCGGCCACGCGGATGCCCAGCGAGGCGGCAGCCACGGTGCCGGCGCCCAGCTTCAGGAACTGTCGGCGATCGATTTTCTGCATGATGCGTCTCCTCCGTTTGTCGGCGCCTTATGGCGCTCTGTGCCGGCCCCGGGTTCGGGGCCGTGCGGTTGATGCGCCTCCGTAGCGGAGGCGCGCTGGTTCAGGCGACCTCGACCATGCGAAGCGCCTTCATGGGGTCGGCGCCTCGGCGCGGCTCGGCGTGGGCGCCGCCGCGGCCGGGCTTGCCTGCAGGTACGCCATGGCCGCGGCCACGCCGCCGGCCGCGATATCGACGCCGGCGAGCGGCAAACCCATTTCCACGCCGCACAAGGTCCCGCAAAGCATCAGATCGTTCATGTCCCCCAGGTGACCGATGCGGAATACGCGGCCCTTGACCTTGCCCAGGCCGCTGCCCAGCGACAGGTTGAAGCGCTCCAGGATCAGGGCGCGCACCGAGGCTTCGTCCACGCCCTCGGGCAGGTGTATGGCGGTCAGCGAGTGGCTGTAGTGATCGGGCTCGCGGCACAGGAGCTCCAGTCCCCAGGCGCGCACCGCCTGACGCGTCGCCTCGCCCAGCCGGCGGTGACGGGCGAAGACGTTGTCCAGCCCCTCCTCGAGCAGCATGGCGATCGCCTCGCGCAGGCCGTAGAGCAGATTGGTCGCCGGGGTATAGGGGAAGTAGCCGTTGGCATTGGCGGCGAGCATGTCGTCCCAGCGCCAGAACGTGCGCGGCAGGGTGGCGTGCTTTGAAGCTTGCAGGGCCTGGTCGCTGACGGCGTTGAACGACAGCCCCGGCGGCAGCATGAGCCCCTTCTGCGAGCCGCCCACGGTCACGTCCACGCCCCATTCGTCGTGGCGGTAGTCGATCGAGCCGAGCGAGGAAATGGTGTCGACCATGAGCAGCGCAGGATGGCCGCACGCGTCCATCGCGCGGCGCACGGCCGCGATATCGCTGGTGACGCCGGTGGATGTCTCGTTATGCACCACCATTACCGCCTTGATGCGCCGGCTCCTGTCCTCGCGCAGCCGTGCCTCGATCGCCTCGGGGTCGGCCGCGCTGCGCCAGTCGCCCGGGATGCAGTCGACCTCCAGGCCGTGCTGCTCGGCCATGCGCTGCCACAGCGTGGAGAAGTGACCGGTTTCGTACATCAGCACCCGGTCCCCGGGCGACAAGGTGTTGACGATCGCCGCTTCCCAGGCCCCGGTCCCCGATGCCGGAAAGATGATTACCGGCGAGCGCGTCTGAAACACCGTTTGCAGCCCTTCCAGGCAGGCCTTGCCCAGTTCGGCGAACTGCGGGCCGCGGTGGTCGATGGTGGGGAAGTCCATCGCCCTGAGAATGCGGTCGGGCACGTTGGTGGGGCCCGGGATCTGCAAAAAGTGGCGGCCCGGTGCGTTGGTTTGGGGCATGGGCTGGGTCTCCTCCCGCCGGCGACAATGCAAGCTTGTTATTTTCTACATCATATTGCATACAATTTGGTATGCAATTTTTCAAGCATCCAAGGCCGTAATGCAAGTGCCGGCCGCAGCGGGGGAGTCACGAATGGGGTTAGATCTGTCCGCCGGGCGCGAGCGCAAGCTGCTGGCGCGCAAGCTGAAACGAGCGCTCAAGGGCGAGGTTCTGTTCGATGACTTCAGCCGCGGCCGCTACAGCACCGACGCCTCCGTTTATCAGATCATGCCGCTGGGCGTGGTGGTGGCGCGCGACCGCGACGACGTGCAGGCCACGATGCAAGTGTGCGCCGAGGCGGGCGTGGCGGTGCTGCCGCGCGGCGCGGGCACCTCGCAGTGCGGCCAGACGGTCGGCGAGGCGGTGGTGGTCGACGTGAGCAAGCACCTGGACGAGGTGCTGGCGCTCGACCTGGACGCGCGCCGAGTGACCGTGGGGCCGGGCCTGGTGCTGGACCGGCTCAACCGCTATCTCAAGCCCCACGGCCTGTTCTTCCCGATAGACCCCTCCACCGCCAACCGCGCCACCCTGGGCGGCATGGCCGGCAACAACAGTTGCGGCGCGCGCTCACTGGTCTACGGCAACATGGTGCACAACGTGCACGCCATCGAGGCGATCCTGCCGGACGGGCGCGTGTCGCGTTTCGGCCCGGTACAGGCGGCGGCGCCGGGCGACGACGGCCTGCTCGAACGCCTGCGCGCCATCCGCAGCCGGGAGGACAGCGAGATCCGCGCCCGTTTCCCCGACCTGCTGCGCCGCGTGGGCGGCTACAACCTGGATCAGATCAGCGACGGCCCTTTCAACACGGCGCGAGTGCTGGTGGGCTCGGAGGGCACGCTCGCCTTCTTTACCCGCTTGGAGCTCGACCTGCAGCCGCTGCCGCGTCACAAGGTGCTGGGCGTGTGCCACTTCCCGACGCTGCACGCCGCCATGGAGCACACGCGCCACATCGTCGGCCTGCAGCCCACGGCGGTGGAGCTGGTGGATCGCACCATGATCGATCTGGCGCGCGACAATGCCGTCTACCGCCCCATCGTGGCGGAGTTTCTCAAGGGCGAGCCGGACGCGCTGCTGCTGGTGGAGTTCGCCGGCGACGACCCGCAGGCGCTCAAGCGGCGGCTGCGGGATCTGGACGCGCTGCTCGCCGACTACGGCCTGCCGCATGCGGTGGTGGCCATCGAGGACGGCGCCCTCCAGGCGCAGGTCTGGGAGGTGCGCAAGGCCGGGCTCAACATCATGATGTCCATGAAGGGCGACGGCAAGCCGGTTTCCTTCATCGAGGATTGCGCCGTGCCGCTGGAGCACCTGGCCGAGTACACGGATCGGCTCACGCGCATCTTCGCCAAGCACGGCACCCAAGGCACCTGGTACGCGCACGCCTCGGTCGGTTGCCTGCACGTGCGCCCGGTGCTCAACATGAAAACCGACGGCGCCGCCAAGATGCGCGCCATCGCCGAGGAAGCCTTCGCGTTGGTGCAGGCCTACAAGGGCTCGCACTCCGGCGAGCACGGCGACGGGCTGGTGCGCTCCGAGTGGCACGAAAAGCTGTTCGGCCCGCGTCTGGTCAAGGCCTTCGAGGACGTCAAGGACGCCTTCGACCCGCACGGGCTGATGAATCCGGGCAAGATCGTGCGCGCGCCGCGCATGGACGACCGGCGCCTGTTCCGGTACGGCCCCGACTATCGCATCGAGGCGCCGGCGTCGGTGCTCGACTGGTCGGCGTGGGGCGGCTTCGGCGCGGCCGTGGAGATGTGCAACAACAACGGCGCCTGCCGCAAGTTCGACGCCGGCGTGATGTGCCCGTCGTTTCGCGCCACGCGCGACGAGCAGCACCTGACCCGCGGCCGCGCCAACACCCTGCGCCTGGCGCTCAGCGGCCAACTGGGCGCGGATGCGCTGACCTCGGATGCGCTCTACGACACCATGGCGCTGTGCGTGGGGTGCAAGGGCTGCAAGCGCGAATGCCCCACCGGCGTGGACATGGCGCGCATGAAAACGGAGTTCCTCTATCATTACCGCAAGCGCCACGGTCTGGGCCTGCGCGAGCGTGCCGTCGCCTATCTGCCGCGTTATGCGCCTGTGGCTTCGCGCTTCGCACCGCTGCTCAACCTGCGCGACCGGCTGCCGGGGCTGGCCGGTTTGAGCGAGCGCGTCGCGGGCCTGTCCGCGCGCCGCACGCTGCCCAAGTGGCGGCGGCCGTGGCACCGCCGCGCGCCGCCCGCCTCGGGCGACGGCAAGCGCGTGGCCCTTTTCGCCGACACGTTCACCAATTACTTCGAGCCGGACAACGCCGCCGCCGCCCACGCCGTGCTCACGGCCGCCGGCTATCGGGTGGAGCTGGCGGGCGGCGGCCAAGGCAGGCCGCTGTGCTGCGGGCGCACGTTTCTGGCCGAGGGACTGGTCGACGAGGCGCGCGCCGAGGCGCGGCGCCTGCTCGCCGCGCTGACTCCCTACGCGCAGCAAGGTGTTCCCGTGGTCGGCCTGGAGCCGTCGTGCCTGCTCACCCTGCGCGACGAGCTCGGCGCCATGCTGCCCGGGGCGGAAGCGGACGCCGTAGGCCGCCAGGCGAAGCTGTTCGAGGAGTTTCTGGCCGAGGAGCACACCGCCGGCGCGCTGGCGCTGGAGCTCGCGCCCCTGCGGTCGCGTCGCGCGCTGCTGCACGGCCACTGCCACCAGAAGGCGTTCGACACCATGGCCGCGGTGTCGTCGGCGCTGCGGCTCATCCCCGAGCTGGAGGTGGCGGCGGCGCAGACCGGCTGCTGCGGGATGGCCGGTGCATTCGGGTATCATCGCGAGCATTACGATGCGTCCATGGCCATCGCGCGCCTGGACGTATTGCCGGCGGTCGAACGCGCCGGCCCCCAGGATCTCATCGTCGCCGACGGATTCAGTTGTCGGCACCAGATTTTTGACGGCAGCGGACGGCGGGCGCAGCACGTGGCTCAGGTGCTGGCGTCGGCGTTGTCCGCGGCGAAGACGGAGAACGCAGCGTGACACGCACCGGCACGGAAAAAACCAGACAACCATCGGCCCCTGCGGCGCGTGTCGCTCCCGCCCCGCGGCGCCCCGCCTTGCACGGCGAGGTGGCGGACCGCCTGCGCCAAATGATCCTGGAGGGCGATCTCGCGTCCGGCAGCCGCATTCCGGAACGCGATCTGTGTGCCGAGCTGGAGATCTCCCGCACGCCGCTGCGCGAGGCGCTCAAGGTGCTTGCCTCCGAAGGGCTGGTGCAGCTCATGCCGCACCGCGGGGCCACCGTGACCAAGCTCAGCCCCCAGGACCTGGACCACGCCTTCCGCGTGATCGAGGCCTTGGAGGCCCTGGCCGGCGAGCTCGCCTGCGAGCACATCGGCGACGAGAGCATTGCCGAGGTGCGCAGGCTGCACCAGCAGATGGTGCGGCATTACCGCCGCGGCGAGCGCCCGGAATACTTCCGCCTCAACCAGGCGATACACGACAGCATCGTGGCCGCTGCCGACAATCCGATTCTCGCCGAAATGCACGCTACGCTGAGCCGGCGCATCCAACTGGCGCGCTACATGCCGAACTACTCCACGGCGCGCTGGCGACAGGCGGTGCAGGATCACGAACACATGCTCGAGGCGCTGGAAGCGCGCGACGGCCCGCACCTGGCGCGCGTGCTGCGTCACCACCTGTGGCGGCGCGCGCACGGCGAACACGGCTGACGGGCCGGCATCTGCAGGGCGCCGCAGTCTTTTCCAATTCAGAAGTGAGCCTGAACAACAGGGATAGAAGCTGCGATACAGAGTCGGGGTCAGGCCACTGAAGTTTGGGAATGGTTGATGGAGTTAAAGAGTTTATCGCGAGCTTGGTTGAGCTGGCGAGCCGCTTCGTTGTCGCTGACGGCGTGGGCGATGGCGTCGAGCTGCTCGAAGGACAGCCCGGGCTTGAGGTAGCGCTCGGCCTCTGGCAGTGATTTGAGCTTGTCATAGGGCGTCATCAGGTCGGCGTAGCGGTAATGGCGGCGCCGCCGCCCCTTGGCGTCGACGCTCTCGGTGGCGAACAGACAGGGCCGGTGGAAGTTGAGGTAGGGCGAGAGCTGGTTCTGGGCGAAGGCGTTGACCCGGGAGGCGAAGCTGCGGGGGATGTGGCCGTAGCCGAGGTGCTTGCGCACGACCGAGGCGTTCTTCGACTCCACCAGCGCGTTGTCGGTGCTGCGCCGCGGGCGTGACTTGGTGAATTCTTTGACCTGCAAGC
>Ga0102962_1000261_pt1 | contig 28956 bp, 25 predicted proteins | sample SalPonF2_C_D2_MG_FD_84519 | JGI IMG/M metagenome (GOLD analysis project Ga0102962, IMG submission 84519) | Salt pond soil microbial communities from South San Francisco under conditions of wetland restoration - Salt Pond MetaG SF2_C_D2_MG ...
AGTGTACACCTTGCTCTGAACAGGTATGTAATCCTATACCACACATTTCAAAATGATCGATACCATCAATAATGGTAACAATATCAATGAGTTTTATATTATCAGGTTTTCGGCCGATACCAAAACCACCATGAGGTCCTTTGGTAGAAGTAAGAATTTTATTCTTGGCAAGTATTTGTAGAATTTTGCCCAGAAATGGAGTGGGTATTGTTAAATCTTCAGATATTTTCTTAATTCCGATTTTTTTTTCTCCTTCAGCATTTAAAGCCAGGTAAATAACTGCCCTTATGGCATATTTGCATGTATTTGAAAGCATAATAACTCTGTTTAATTATATAGGAATTTTATTGATTCTGACTAAATGCCTGCCGGCTTCGAATCCTGAATTCAAAAATACTTCAACAATATTCAGTACCTCTTCCGAGGAAAGGAATCTGGCAGGCAGGGCACAAATATTTGCATCATTATGTTGCCGTGCCAATAAAGCAATTTCAGTATTCCAGCATAATGCAGAACGTATGCCGCGATGCTTATTAACGGTCATATTTATTCCGTTTCCACTTCCACAAAGACTAATACCTACCAAACATTCTCCCGTCTCTACCGAACTAGCCAGTGGATGTGCAAAATCAGCATAATCCGTACTATCTGGTGAATAGGTCCCAAAATCTTTTACTGTATATCCTTTTGTTTTCAGAAAGTCAATGATGAGATTCTTTTTTTCAAATCCAGCATGATCACAAGCTATTCCAATTACTTCGGGCTGCATTATTAAATAATTAATCCGTTTTAAATTTTTTTATGAAATTGCAAATCAATATTTTATTAATAATTATTTTGTATTTGCTTTACATAGTGGCCAAAGGTAATGAAATAATTTTTATTAAATACCTTTGAGTATTCAATAGTACCTGAAGTCACTAATTTTTAACAATATTTTATAATATTACTGGTAATTTAACACAGTATTTCCTTTTCTTATGCGATCATTTTTGTGTCATCGTCCTTTTCAATGTTTTATCTTATTTAGTGTCTGTCCATAATGTCCGATAACCGCGTTATTACAAAAATTACCGGTATGAATATATTTCCGGCTTACTTTACCATTCTTCCTTCCCTTCCGGAAATTAACAACCCTTTTGTGAATAAAATGTTAATTAGTATCCATAATATCTGAGAAATTAATTTTGAAATATAAATCTTATTTTTGCATAGAAATATTTTTCAAAATTAAAAGAATAACTTTTCATAAACGATAATCAACAATCAACAGAATTTTAACATTTTTGTTGATAGAATAAAGCATAATTTTATTAGAAAAAGTAATATTAACAGGCTGTTCATAACTTTAAGTATTTCTTAAATATTCAGATATTTAAGTTAAATTTAATATGTTGAAATACTGTTTTTAAAATCTTAATTTCGAAAAAAACAAACAATTCTTTTGAAAAATTCAAACAGTTTAAACAGCCTATCATCATCATTATAAGTTTTAAAATTTTTTTTATATTAATAATATATTAAGTAATTACTGTTAATAAAGCAATTTAAGAATGACGAATTCAATTACTGATGTAAAGTCAGAACAAAAATTTTATATTGAAGAAATTCAGCGCCTGAGAAAAGAAAAGAATGCAATTATTATGGCGCATTTTTATCAGGAAGGTGAGATACAGGATATAGCTGATTTTGTAGGAGATAGTCTTGCGTTGTCTCAACAGGCAGCAAAAACTGATGCTGATATTATTCTTTTTGCAGGTGTACATTTTATGGCAGAAACTGCTAAAATTCTTGCACCTGCAAAAAAAGTGCTTATTCCGGATACAGAAGCCGGATGTTCCCTGGCTGATTCCTGTCCGCCTGTTGAATTCGAAAAATTTGTCAATGATCATCCAGGCCATACTGTAATATCATATGTTAATACAACAGCATCCATTAAGGCTATGACGGATATAATTTGTACTTCTTCAAATGCGCTGCAGATTGTAAATAGTTTGCCGGAAGAGGAGAAAATAATCTTTGCTCCTGACAGAAATCTGGGTAATTATATTAAAAGTATTACTAATCGCGAAAACATGGTTATTTGGAATGGTGCCTGTCATGTACATGAAGAATTTTCACTTGAAAAAATTCTGAAATTGAAAAACCAATACCCGGATGCAAAAATTATAGCACATCCTGAATGTGAAAAACCAGTTTTGATTGTTGCCGACCACATTGGTTCCACTTCTTCCTTATTAAAATTTACAAGGGAAGATGACAGTCAGAAATATATCGTTGCTACTGAATCAGGAATCATTCATCAAATGAAAAAAGAAAATCCTTCTAAATTATACATTCCGGCTCCTCCTAAGGATTCAACCTGCGCCTGTAACGATTGTAAATTTATGAAGATGATTACATTAAAAAAGATGTATCATTGTCTAAAGAATGAAACTCCTGAAATTGTTTTAGAAGAATCTCTCAGGAAGAGGGCAGAGGTACCTATTAGAAGGATGCTTGACATTTCAGCTCAACTAGGATTATAAGATGAATAAACCCCGAAATAAAATAGTTGGATTTATTATTCTGTCATTCTGCCTGTTTGGTCCTCATCTATATGGACAAAATGAGGTAAAACCAAACGGATACAATATATTTTATTATCCCAACGGACAGATTTCGAGTGAAGGAATGATGAAAAACAGTAATCCGGACGGATACTGGAAAACATTTTATACTACAGGAGTTATTAAATCAGAAGGCAACAGGGTAAATTTTCTGCTCGACAGTACCTGGATATTTTATTCTCCAACCGGCGATACTTCCGAAATAATTCATTACGTTCTGGGCAAAAAAAATGGATATTATATTACTTATAAATTCGATCAGCATAAAAATATTTCCGGAAACGGATATCTGTTTTCAAAAGAATTATATGTTAATGACAAAAAAGAGGGTCCTTCATACTATTTTTATCCCACTGGTGAACTTAAAGAAATTGTATATTACGAAGAGGGTAAAAGAGAAGGAACTGGTTATGAATACAACAGGGATAGTGTAATTGTTACAGTTAATAAATTTCATAATGACATTTTAATTGAAAGAGAAAGAATTAATCGCACAAATAAGCAGGGTGAAAAAGAAGGTGTTTGGCGTTCCTATTATGATAACGAAAAAATAAAAGAAGAAGAAAACTATGTGAACAACCAGCTGGAAGGACTTTCAAAAGAATTCGACCGGCAGGGAAAGCTAATATCTGTTGTTAAGTATGCCCAAGGTAAAATTGTGCGCGATACCATTGCACTGGAAAGTGATATTACTTTCAAAGAAGAATATGATTCCCTGGACCGGTTGATTTTTAGTGGGGCGTATCGCGAAAATACGCCTGTAGGCTTGCATCGTTGGTTCAATGTCGAAGGAAATGTTATCAGGTCAGTAATGTATAGTCAGGAGGGTGTTAAATTGTCGGATGGTATTGTTGACCGGGAAGGTCGAAAACAGGATTCATGGAAATATTATTATCCCTCAGGAGCTGTAAAGGCCATAGGACAGTATAATAATAATTACAGAACCGGTGAATGGGAATTCTATTATAGCAGCGGAAAAATTGAACAGAAAGGTACATATTATCTTGGGCACCCCGATGGAACATGGAGATGGTATTATTTAAACGGTAAAATCCGTAGGGAAGAGGATTTTTTACAGGGAAATGAAGACGGACAATATGTGGAATACAGCAAAGACGGTGAAATTCTTACAAACGGTACCTTTATTGATGGTTCCAAAGACGGTAAGTGGTTTTACAATGTAGGGGATCATACTGAAGAAGGAAAATTTGTTGTAGGTCTTCGGGATGGTGAATGGAAATATTTTTTTAGCAATGGAGTACTTGCTTTTGAAGGTAACTATATACAGGGTAATCCTGATGGAAAACATCGTTTTTATTACGACAATGGTATGTTGAGGGAAGAACAGATCTATGTGATGGGAATAAGAGAAGGAAACTGGAAAAAATACGATAGAGAAGGAAATATTGAGATTGTTATTACCTACAAGGATAATAGAGAATATCGTATCAATGGTATTAAGATAGAGCTTCCAACGAAAAATATTAAACTGATCAGATGAGTATTATGGATGATAATTTTGATATAAGAGAGGAAGGCTATATTAATAACGATAAGGATATTGATAAACAGCTACGACCGGGTGATTTTGTTGATTTTCGAGGACAAAGCAAAATAGTAGAAAATCTTAGGATTTTTGTTAAGGCAGCCAAACAAAGGGAAGAGGCACTTGATCACGTTTTATTGCATGGACCTCCCGGCCTGGGAAAAACTACGTTAGCCAATATTATTTCAAATGAACTGGAAGTGAGCTTAAAAATTACTTCCGGACCCGTATTGGAAAAGCCGGGCGATTTAGCCGGTTTATTAACAAATCTTGAAAAGGGAGATGTCCTCTTTATTGATGAAATTCATCGGTTGAGTCCTGTGATTGAAGAATATCTTTATTCTGCCATGGAAGATTATACAATTGATATAATGATAGATAAAGGAGCTAGCGCCCGATCATTGCAAATTCAGTTAAATCCGTTTACATTAATTGGTGCCACTACACGTTCTGGTTTGCTTACAAGTCCACTTCGTGCACGTTTTGGTATTGTTTCTCATTTGGAATATTATGATGCTGATATTTTATCCGGTATTATTAACCGGTCGGCTGGTATATTAAAAATTGAAATTAAGTCTGATGCTGCATCTGAAATTGCCAGAAGAAGCAGGGGTACGCCCAGAATTGCCAATGCACTGCTGAGAAGAGTCAGAGATTTTGCCCAGGTTAAAGGAGATGGCATAATTGACCTGAAAATAACAAATTATTCGCTTGAGGCGCTAAATATTGATAAATACGGCCTCGATGAAATGGATAATAAGATTTTGTCAACCATTATTGATAAGTTTAACGGTGGCCCTGTAGGAGTAACTACCATTTCTACCGCTGTTGGTGAGGATGCCGGAACCATTGAAGAAGTATATGAGCCTTTTCTTATTAAAGAAGGGTTTATTAAAAGAACACCCAGGGGTAGAGAAGTTACTGCCCTGGCATATGAACATTTGGGAAAAACAGGAAATATACAAAATGGAACTCTCTTTTAAAAAAAGTACTTTTTTACTGAATTTTTATTATTTTAGAATTAAATTTTGAACGATTTATTAAGCAGAGTTGTTTAATTGAGCAAAGTAAGGAACTTAAAACTATTGTAAATGAAAGCATTTATTCAAAATCTCGGAGTTATTTTTATTCTTGCCGGACTTGTTATATTAGCTGTTAATCAGTTAAATGATATGAACAGTAATAAATTGCTTGGTATCAGCGGAGGCGTTATACTCCTTGGTCTGATTGTGTATATTTTTACAAATAAATATGTAAGTGAATAGGTTTAGTACAGATTACTTAATTTAGAAAGTGCCGGTAGATTAATGAGTTTTATTTTTCTGCCGGTTATTTCTATGAAACGATCACTCTTAAATTCCGATAGAAGCCTGATTACTGATTCTGTTGCTGTACCTACCAGATTGGCCAATTCTTCTCTGGTAAGATAAATTTCCAGATTATTTTCTTCATCCAGACCAAAGTTGTCTTTTAAGTGCAATAATACTTCTGCCAGGCGTTCTCTTACAGTTTTTTGTGCTATATCCGTAATATATGTATTGGCTTCTCCCAGTTCGCGGCAGGTTAGCTGCATAAGTTCCATCGAAAAATTACCGTTTGTTTTTACCAGGCTGATCAAGGTTGTTCCTGGTATATAACAAATAAATGAATCATCCAATACTTGTGCAGTAGTGCACGCAAGTTCATTACTCAATACTGATCTAAATCCAATTAAATCACCTGGTTTGGCAAAACGTATTATTTGTTCTTTCCCGTCAATACCTGTTTTGTAAATTTTTATGATTCCACTGTTGATGCAATAGCAGCCATTTATCCTTGCACCTTCACGGTATATTACATTACCCCTTTTTAGTATGTTGGTTTCTTTTACTTCAAGGACATCTGCCTGTTCTTCAGGGGTCAAATGTTTAAATATTGAGTTGGAACGAAGTATGCATTCATCACACGATGCTGTTCTGTTATTTTTCATTTCCTGCCAGCAATATTTCTTTAGCTTGTTGAATTTGGTTTAATTATCTTTGTAAAAATAGTAAATATATGTAGAAAAAAACGGGTTCATGTTCAGATGTATTGTTCAGTTCCTTTTTTCTAAATTTTGTAATATTAACTAACCCTGATTGTTTATGAAAAGTGAAGTAAATGTAAAATGGAATGATAAAATGTCTTTTGAAGGTGACATTGATGGTCATAAGATTGAAATAGATGCCTTACCTGAATCAGGAGGGGAGGGTAAAGGACCAAGGCCCAAACCTTTTATGCTGCTCGCACTGGCAGGATGCACTGGTATGGATGTAATTTCAATTCTTAGAAAAATGAGGGTTGAACCAGATTATTTCAATATTAAAATTGAGGCTGAAGCATCAGAAGAGCATCCAAAGAAATACACTGAAATTACTGTTATCTACCAGTTTAAAGGCAAAGATTTACCGCAGGATAAGCTTGAAAAAGCAGTTTCTTTGTCTGAAGAAAAATATTGTGGTGTCAGTGCTGTTTACAGAAAGGCAATAAAAATGAATAATAGAATTGAAATATTATAACAGGAAAAACAAATTGATTTTTTTCACGCCCTATAGGGACTGGGTAAATGAAGAAAATCAGCAGCCTTTTAGGTAATTAAGGCATGCATATTTATTGAATGACAGCTGCCGGAAGCTATTTAGAGTCTGTCAATAAAGTCAAGTGTCTGGATCAAAATGTTCGAGAACAAAACAAGAAAAAATTTTAATCCACAGTATACTAATGTATATGAGGAATTAAAATTTTGGCAACAACGCAGTTATCGGACATTATGGACAGACACTATTTATAATGGTGACGAGAATTGCTTCAAAAACCGAACATCATTCTCGAAAAACAAGCGAATATCGTTAATATTATATTTTAGCAGTGCCATTCGCTCAATGCCTATGCCAAAAGCGAAGCCTGTGTACTTTTTACTGTCGATATTTGATGATTCGAGCACCGCGGGATCAACCATGCCACAACCCAGTACTTCCAGCCAGCCGGTATATTTGCATAAATTGCATCCCTTACCTTTACAGGTACAGGACACATCCATTTCAGCAGAGGGCTCTGTAAAAGGAAAAAAGGAAGGGCGAAGTCTGATTTTCGTATCTTCACCAAACATTTCTTTAGCAAAATATAAAAGCGTTTGTTTAAGATCTGCAAAAGATACATTTTCATCTACATAAAGACCTTCAATCTGGTGAAAAATACAATGTGATCTTGCTGAAACTGCTTCATTTCTGAATACTCTTCCCGGCATAATTATACGGAAAGGTGGTTTGTGCTTTTCCATTTCTCTTACCTGAACGGATGATGTATGCGTTCTCAAGAGAATATCCGGGTTTTTCTCAATGAAAAATGTATCCTGCATATCCCTTGCCGGATGTTCTTCGGGGAAGTTGAGCGCTGAAAAAACATGCCAGTCATCTTCGATCTCAGGTCCATAAGAAACCGTAAAACCCATTGATCGAAAAATCGAAATCATTTGATTAATTACTATTGATACAGGATGTCGGCTGCCTGAAGTAAAAGAATCGCCGGGCAGCGTTAAATCGACATCTTGCTTTTTTCCCGTGGTTTCAGATAATTTATTCTTTTCCTTATCAAAAATTTCCTGGGCTTTATTTTTCAGAATATTGATCTTTTGTCCGGTTTCTTTCTTTTCAGAGGCCGGAACATTTTTGAATTCACTAAATAACTGATTGATTAATCCTTTTTTACTCAAATATTTAATTCTAAAATTTTCGAGTTCCTGAAGATCTTCAATTTTTTGGTTTTCAATTTGATTCAGCAGATTATTAATCTTTTCTATCATTTTCTGATTATTTTATTATGCTTACTTCTATTGGTATGTTTTTAAGAGGTCTGTCATTACTATCTGTTTGAACGGAAGCAATCTTATCAATAACATCAAGTCCTTCAATAACCTGTCCGAAAACTGTATAAGATCCATCTAAATGGGGAGTGCCTCCAATCGTTTTGTAGGCCTTTCGTTGTTCCGACGAAAAATGATATTTTGGTGTTGATTTAAATTCTGTGATTGCCTTTTGTTTGGCGGCTGGTACCATCACTGAATAATCCGGAACCTTATCATTTTCAAGTGCTTTGTTTTTTTCCTGTTCAAGAATTTTTGAATAGAGCGATTGTAGCTTTTTCTTGTTTATGGATTCTTCCAGCTCGTCTAATTCATCATTAGTAAATTTTTTACCCTGAACAATGTAAAACTGAGAGCCGGATGATGCTTTTTCCGGATTAATATCATCACCTTCCCGGGCTGCTGCAAGTGCTCCTTTCTTATGATAAAGAGAAGGATTAAACTCAGCCGGTATGGTATATCCGGGGCCTCCGTTTCCTAGTTGTGTACCCGGTGCAGCATTTTTTGAATCCGGATCACCTCCCTGAATCATAAAATTCTTTATAACCCTGTGAAATAATGTACCATTGTAATATTTATTTTTTACAAGTTTTATAAAATTGTCCCGATGTTTTGGCGTTTCATTATAGAGTTCAATTTTCATGTCTCCATATGGAGTGTTTATCAAAATAATTCTGTTATTGCCATACTGATCAGTTTTTTCTTTTTTCTGATTGTTTGTATTACATGAAGAAATAATCAGAATTAAAAATATGGCGTATCTTATTTGCGAATATTTCATAATAGCTAATATTTTATAAGTTAGCAAAATTATGAATTTTTACTAAATGTTATGATTTATCTGCTTATCAATTTAAGGATGAACTGGTTTTATTTATTTTTGTATTTATTAGCTGTTACGTGCATATGAGAAAATTCCTTATCGCTTTATCATTACATTTTATTCTGTTTACTGTTTCGGCTCAAAAAGTGGGTTTGGTTCTTAGTGGGGGTGGGGCGAAGGGTCTTGCTCATATTGGTGTAATTCGTGCACTTGAAGAAAATCATATACCGATTGATTATATTGCCGGTACTTCTATGGGTGCAATTATCGGCGGACTTTATGCCATTGGTTATACTCCTGATGAAATGGAACAATTGGTTACTTCAGAGGATTTTAAGCGATGGTCTGTTGGTAAAATTGAACCTGAATACATTTATTATTTTAAAAAGAAAGATCCGGAAGCCTCTATGATTAATATAAAGCTGGCCATGAAGGATTCTTCTGCAATTGCACGTCTCCCTTCTAATATTGTGCCTACGCATCAGATGGATTTTGCTTTTATGAAAATTCTAGCTGGCCCAACGGCTGAATCACACTATAATTTTGACAGTTTATTTGTTCCCTTCCGCTGTGTTGCCTCCGACGTGCATGATAATGAGTTGTATGTTATGAGAAGTGGGGAACTGGCCAGCGCTATCAGGGCCTCAATGACGTTTCCTTTTTACTTTAAACCTATCAGGATTGACGGGAAATTATTATTCGACGGGGGTATGTATAATAATTTTCCCTGGCAGGTATTACAAAATGATTTTCATCCGGATTACCTGATAGGGAGTAAGACGGCTGATAATTCACCTGAACCCGATGAAGATAACATTTTTAACCAGTTGGAGAATATGTTGCTTGGTAAGACTGACTTTAATATGCCCAAAGGAAAAAGTATATTAATTGAAACTCCCTTAAAAAATATTTCATTATTGCAGTTTGATGATGCTAAAAACATCATTGAAAAGGGCTATGAAAGTACTATAGATTTAATGGATTCTATTAAGAATTTTATTCCTGTTCGGCGGGATAGCACTGAATTATCTCAAAGACGCAAAAATTTTAAAAAGAATATTAAACCTCTTGAATTTGATAAAATTTATATTCGGGGTGTAAACAATTTACAGAAAAATTATATTAAAAATAGTTTACGGAGAAAAGGAAGATCATTATCAGTTGATGATTTTAAAAAAGAATATTTCAAGTTACTTGCTGACGATAAAATTTCCAATATTTATCCCAGGGCAATTTATAATGATAGCACAAAATTTTTTGATCTGTATCTGGATACTAAAGTAGAAAAAAAATTTGAAGCCAGAATTGGGGGAAATATTTCTTCGAGCAGCATTAATCAAGGCTATGCTGGGATTGAATATAATCATCTTGGAGAAATAGGGACCAATTTATACAGCAATGTTTATTTCGGTCGATTATACAGCTCTTTTTTATTGAAGGGTCGTTTGGATTACCCGGCAAAAGTTCCTTTTTATCTTGATGGTGGACTTACACTTAACCGCTGGGATTATTTTAACAGTAGTAATGATCCCTTTTTCGAAGACGTAAGACCCAGTTATATTATTCTTAATGAAGCTAATATGAGGCTTGAAGCAGGAATGCCTCTAAACACAAATGATGCTTTGAAGTTTGGTAGTACAGTGTTGACAGAGAAAGACCAGTACTATCAGGTTAAAAATTTTAGTAAATCAGATACCGCTGATCAATCTGAATTTAATGCTTATACATTTTATTTGCAATATGAAAAAAATACACTTAATAATGTACAATATCCCAACAGTGGTCAATTAAATAAAATATCTTTAAGATATGTAAATGGTATTGAGGAATTTTTACCAGGGTCTTCCTATTTTAGCAGCTTTATTAAAAATAAAGGATATGGTTATTTAGATTTTTCATTAACCAGAAAAAAATTTTATGTATTAAATAAATATTTTAACCTTGGTTGGCAGCTGGATATCAACTTATCAACAAAAAAATTGAATTCAAATTATCTTGCAACTATGCTACAAACACCAGCTTTTAATCCTACACCTTTAAGTAAAACGCTATTTTTAAGAAATTATAGAGCAAATAATTTTATAGCTTTAGGTATTGTACCGGTTTTTAAGATCAATGATAATTTAAATTTTCAAACAATGATTTATTTTTTTCAGCCTTACAGGCATATAATTGCTACCGAAAATTATAAGGCTGAATATGAACCACGTTTGAAATACAATTGTTTACTGGGAAGTGCTGGTCTTGTATTAAATTCTCCATTTGGACCTGCCAGCTTGAGTCTGAATTATTATAGTAAGCAGGATAAGAAGTTTTACTTGCAGTTTAATTTTGGGTATATTTTGTTTAACAAAAGAGGTATTGAATAAAAATGAATAAGATTGCTATTGCAGGTTATACAGGGTTTATCGGAAGTAAGCTAAAAAATAAACTTGTTAAGAAGGGCTATGATTTGGTACTCATCAACAGAGAGGATTTTTTGCTGGATGATGAATCATTCAGAAAAAAATTAATAGATTGTTCGACTGTTATAAATTTGTGCGGGTCTCCGGTTATCAAAAGATGGAATGCCAAAAACAAAAAAAAGATTATTTCCAGCAGAGTAAACACAACGCGTAAAATTGTCGATGCACTTGAATTAATAAATTCACATAAAATTAAATTAATTAACGCAAGTGCTATAGGCATCTACCTTCATGGTAAAAGACACACGGAAGAAAGTACTGTTTATGAGAATGATTTTCTTTCAGATACTGTTAAACAATGGGAAGAAACTGCATTGCATGCTCAAAGTAGCGGTCATTATGTGGGATTGTGCCGTTTTGGTGTAGTTATGGGTAAGCAAGGAGGGGCTTTCCCTAAAATGATTTTACCTTTTAAAATAGGTTTTGGTGGTAAAATTGGTAGTGGAAACCAAACATTTTCATACATACATATTAAAGATGTTGTAGAAGGTATTATTTTCCTTATTTTAAATAAGGAGATGACCGGAATTTTTAATTTTGTTGCTCCGGATATTGTTTCTAATCAGGAATTTACTGATACAACTGCCAAAATATATGATAAGAAAGCCTTTTTTACTGTTCCAGCTTTCCTTGTTAAGTTGTTTTTGGGTAAAGCTTCTGTTATGTTGCTGGAAGGTGCTGATGTAATTCCGGAAAGATTGTTGGAAAGCGGCTTTAAGTTTAAATATGATACTCTTGAAAAAACTCTTATTTCAATAAAAGAATCCTGATTTTGAATCCTCTTAAAAAGTTAGCTGGTCAGACTGTAATTTACGGTTTAAGCAGTATTATACCCAGGTTTTTAAATTACTTACTTGTACCTTTTTATACGCGTATTTTTGTTCCGTCGCAGTATGGTGTAATCACTGAATTGTATGCTTATGTTACGTTTTTTATTATCATCCTGACTTATGGGATGGAGACTGGTTTTTTCCGGTTTAGCGAAATGGATTATGACAATGAAAAAGTTTATTCCACTAGTTTAATTAGCCTTCTTTCTACTTCTGTTATTTTTATTTTGGCTATATTCCTTTTTACCCAACCAATCGCTGAATCTATTGGTTATGGGCAACATCCGGTTTATATTAAATGGCTCGGTTCAATTTTAGCACTGGATGCGGTTTCTGCTATTCCTTTTGCCCGGTTGAGGTCTGAAAACCGAGCGGTTACATTCAGTGTTATTAAAATTATTAATGTAATAATCAATATCAGCGCTAATTTTTTCTTTCTTTTAATTTGTCCATATTTTATTAAACATGGGTATTCAGCTTTTGAAAAAGTTTATAATCCTGAATTGGGTGTGGGATATGTTCTGATTTCTAATCTTATTGCCAGTGGAGCTACCTTATTGATCTTATTGCCCAGGGTTTTCAGGTTTCGGTTTGTCTTTGATACTGAATTGTGGAAAAAGATGATCATATATTCTTTCCCATTGTTAATTGCCGGTTTGGCTGGTACTATTAATGAATCACTGGACAGGGTAGTACTTAAACATCTTGTTCCTGATGCAACCAATGCCATGCGTCAGCTTGGTCTTTATGGTGCAAATGTAAAGGTGGCTGTTTTAATGACTTTATTCATACAAATGTTTCGTTTTGCTGCCGAGCCTTTCTTTTTTAATCACTCAAAAGATCATGATTCAAAAGCATTATTTGCTCAAACGACCAAATATTTCACCATTTTTGGATTATTGATTTTTCTTGGTGTGATGCTTTACATGGATCTGGTAAAATATTTTATTGGTGCTGAATACCGTTCAGCTCTGGGCATTGTTCCTGTTTTACTTATGGCTAATTTCTTTTTAGGTATTTTCTATAATCTTTCGATATGGTATAAACTTACCAATCGCACTATTTATGGTGCTTATATTACTCTTGTGGGTGCCGGAATTACGATTTTATTTAATTTTATATTTGTCCCTCATTTTGGTTATTATGCTGCTGCCTATGCCCATTTGGTTTGTTATGTCGTTATGGTTTTTATTTCCTATCTGGTAGGACAGAAATATTATCCTGTTAAATATGACATTTCCTCATTTTTATTTTATTTTACAGTAGCTATTGTAATATTTGCTCTGAGCAGGATTATTTCGATTCAGAATCTTCTTCTGCAACTCGGAATTAATTCTCTTCTGTTTATTTCCTTTATCTTTATCATTTTTAAGAAAGAAAACTTAAAAATTTCGGATTTAAATTTAAAAAGATGATTGTACGTGTAATAAATAAGTCTAAACACGAGTTACCTGATTATGAAACTACCCATTCTGCCGGTATGGATGTCAGAGCCAATTTGGTTTCTGAAGTTTCTATCCGGGCTGGAGAAAGAGTTTTGATACCAACAGGCCTGTTCATTGAGTTACCCGAAGGCTTTGAAGCTCAGATAAGACCCCGGAGTGGACTGGCAATTAAGCATGGTATTACTGTTTTAAATTCGCCGGGTACTATTGATGCTGATTATCGTGGTGAAATAAAGGTTATCCTGATTAATCTTTCCGACAAAGATTTTGTTATCAAAGATGGAGAAAGAATCTGTCAGATGATTGTTTCCCGTTTTGAAAAAATTAGTTGGAAAATTGCTGATGCTATTGATAATACATTACGAGGTGAAGGTGGTTTCGGACATACTGGAGTTTAATATTTAATAAATTTAATTGTGAAAAAATTTTTAATAGGAATATTTATTATTGCTGGAATTCTTCAGAGTTGTAATAAAAAAATTGCGGTATCTAAATCAACAAAAAATGTTGATACACTTACTCAAGAGCAACAACTTGATTATGAATATGCTTTTACAGAAGCCACCAGGCAAATGCTTTTTAATCATTACCAGCAAGCGGCAAAATTGTATCATGAATGTTTGCAGGTAAAGCCCAAAAGCAGTGCAGCAGCTTATCAGCTTTCTAAGATATATTTGATGATGGGTAATAAAAATGAAAGTCTTGAACTTGCAAGGAAAGCTACAGAAATTAATCCTGATAATATTTGGTATCAGCTGCAATTGGCGAAAGTATTTGATAAATTTGACAAAAACGACAGCACTATAGCTGTATATAGTAGAATTGTAAAACATAATCCGGACAGGGCCGATCTTTCTTATGATTTGGCGGTACTGCTTGCTGGTAATGATGAGCCTAAAGAAGCAATCAACGTATTAAACAAAATCGAACAAAAGTTTGGTGTTTCAGAAAATGTTTCCTTAGCAAAAGAGCAAATTTATGCTAAGGATGGTAAAATTGATGAGGCTGCAGCAGAGCTAAACAAGTTAATTTTAAAATTTCCCGATAAAATACAGTATTCAGGAATTCTTGCTGAACTTTATGCTTCCCATAATATGAATGATAAAGCGAAAGAAATTTATCAAAGTATTCTTGAAAGGGATCCATCAAATTTGCAGGCTTTATTATCTGCTTCTGAATTTTATAGATCTATTGGAAATTATGATAAAGCTATGCCACTTGTTAAAAAGGCTTTTCAAAATCCATTAATGGATATTAATTCCAAAATACAGGTGCTGGTTGGTTATCTATCTGATCAAAAGGTTTTCAATGAAACAAAAAATGAAGTTAAAATACTTGTAGATTCTTTGTTGGAACATTATCCTGATAATATTAAAGTACATACTATTTCGGCAGATTACTTCGTTCGAATTAATGAATTTAATAAAGCGGCTGAAGAATTAAAATTTGTATTAAATAAAGAAAAAAATAATTATGTAATCTGGCAGCAGTTTTTATATATACAAAGTGAATTAGGTGATTTCAATTTAATGTACACTTTCAGTAAAGAAGCACTTGGCTATTTTTCTGATAAGCCTGAATTATATATGTTTTATGGATTAGCATGTCTTCAGACTAACCGCGCAGAAGAGGCTGTTTCAGCATTACAAAAAGGTTTAAAATACGCAGATAATAAACCACTTCAGATACAAATTTATACTTTTTTAGGGGATGCCTATCATGAATTAAATGAAAGTTCCAAATCTGATCAGGCTTTTGATAAAGTTTTGCAAATGGACCCCAATAATATATTAGTACTTAATAACTATAGTTATTACTTATCGGAAAGGGGAGAAAATTTAGATAAAGCCCTGGATATGATTAGACGAGTTATTACCAAAGACCCTGAAAATTCCACTTATCTTGATACTTATGCCTGGATTTTATTTAAGGACGGACAATTGAACAAAGCTCTTGAAGTTATTGAAAAAGCAATTCATACCGGGGGAGATGAAAATAGTGAAATAGTTAATCATTATGGTGATATTTTGTATAAGCTAGGAAATGCAAAGAAAGCTATCACTCAATGGAAAATGGCTATTGAACTGGGAGGTAATAAAGAGTCTATTGAGAATAAGATTTCGTCTGCTAAATCTGAATAAGAGTTGATTGGCGATGTTTATGAATTATAAGATTAATATATTATCATTTTTCTTAATTTTTTTTACCTTCTGTACTCTTTCCATTGTCAATAGTCAGTCAAGAAGTGAGCTTGAGAAGAAAAGACAAGAGACTAAGAAAGAAATAGAACGTACAAATCAGCTTTTAGCCGCTACTCAGAAAGATAAAAGTAGTTCTCTTTCAAAGCTGGTTTTGTTGAATAAAAGAATTCAGTTAAGATATGATGTAATTAATTCGCTTAATGATGAAATTAACCGGATTCAGGATCGAATTAGCAATAATGAATTTGTGGTAAACTCTTTGCAAGAGGATTTGTTAAGATTAAAAAGAAATTATGCAAAAATGATTTATTATGCTTATAAAAACCATGATAAATATACGCAGATAATGTTTATTTTATCTGCGAAGGATTTTAATACAGCTTATAAGCGTTTAAAATATTTGCAGCAATATACTAAATTTAGGCAAAAACAAGCCAGAGTTATTCAGGCTGTACAAAATGTGCTTAATACTACTATTATTGAACTTGAAAAGAGTAAGGAAGATAAACTGGCATTGTTAGATGATAAAAAACATGAAACTGAAATTTTAAATCTTGAGGTAAGTCAGCAAAAAAGACTGGTGACCGGTTTACAAAATAAGGAGAAAGAATTAAAAGCACAACTTGCTGAAAAGGAAAAAATTGCTAATCAACTTGAATCGGAAATTCAACGGCTTATTGCTCTTGAAGCTAAAGCAAAAAAGGGGAAAAGTAATGATTTATACAGTAGCTTAACTCCTGAAGAAAAGCTGGTCTCTGATGATTTTAAGAAAAATAAAGGATTATTGCCCTGGCCAACAACCACAGGTGTTGTAACTGGTTCTTTTGGTGAGCATAATCATCCTGTTTTAAAGGGAATTAAAGTACGTAATAATGGAATAGATATTAGTACGAAAAAAGGTTCCGAAGTAAGAGCTATGTTTAAGGGAGAGGTTACTAAGGTGCTGGCTATTTTAGGTGCGAATTATACGGTGATAATCAGACATGGTAATTTTTTAACGGTATATCAAAACCTGGTTGATGTTACTGTTAAATCTGGTGATCATGTAAATACCAAACAGATTATTGGTAAAGTTTACGGTGATCCGAATGAAAATGCATCTGTTTTACATCTGGAAATCTGGGAGGAGCTTAGTAAGCTTAATCCTGCCGATTGGTTGGCACATCAGTAGTTCGTCACTTATATTATATAATTGAACCATTGAAATTAACCATTTAACTAAAAATTAAGATAAAATTTGAAAATTTAGTAACTTTAAAGATTATTTATAGTATAATATCGTGAATCGTATTGTATAAAGTTGTAACATAAATTATTAAATATATGTTGTTAATGGAAAAAGTGGTTAAAGTTGCTTCCAAAATCGAAAATCTCCGTAAAGTTGAGAAGCTTGTGGACGATATATCTGTGGAATGTAACTTAAATGCTGAAATATACGGGAATGTATTGATAGCTACACTGGAAGCAGCCAATAATGCCATTCTACATGGAAACAAACTGGATGAAAATAAAGATGTAACGATCACATATTCTTATGATGAAGAGGAATTACATATTGTAATTAAAGACACTGGGCCTGGTTTTGATTATGAAAACATTCCCGATCCTACAGCACCTGAAAACATTGAAAATATCAATGGCCGAGGAGTTTTTTTAATGGAAAAACTGTCAGATGAACTTGTATTTAGCGACAATGGATCTCAGGTTGAATTAATTTTTAAATTATAGTATAATTGGAAATAAACTTTTTTTCTGAGGATGTAGATTTTAAATTAGAATCAGAAGATAATATTAAAAGTTGGATAGAAACAACTTTTAATAATGAAGGTTTAAACTTTAAAAGTTTAAACCTTATTTTTTGCTCGGATTCTTTTCTGTTAGATATTAACAAAACATATCTTCAACATAATTTTTATACGGATGTTATAACTTTTAATTTATCTGAGGATTCAACATCCGGAGAAGGAGAAATTTACATAAGTGTGGATACTGTAATAAACAATGCACGTGAATTTACCGTAAGTTTTGAGCAAGAGATTTACCGGGTTATTATACATGGAGTGCTGCATCTATGCGGATATAGCGATCATTCGGATATAGAAAAGACAGTTATGCAGGGAAAAGAGAATTTTTATCTTGATAGATTGTTCTAAACTTCTTTTAAACAAAATTCATAAAATATATTTCAGTCAAATTAGCTTATCTTTGCAGAAATTTAATTGATTTCTGTAATGTTTAAGGAATATGATGTTATTGTAGTTGGTGCTGGTCATGCCGGAAGTGAAGCTGCTGCAGCTGCTGCAAATATGGGATCAAATGTATTGCTGATCACCATGGACATGGCAAAAATTGCCCAAATGAGTTGCAACCCCGCTATAGGAGGAATTGCAAAGGGTCAGATTGTCAGGGAAATTGACGCCATGGGCGGATATACCGGAATTGTAACCGACAAGAGCATGATCCAATTCCGTATGCTGAATCGTTCCAAAGGACCAGCCATGTGGAGCCCTCGTGCCCAGTGTGACAGGATGCTTTTTAGTGCGGAATGGAGAAATGAGCTTGAAAATATCAAAGGGTTGGATTTTTGGCAGGATATGGTTACTGCCTTAATTCTTGAGAATAGTAAGGTGATTGGTGTTCGTACTAAATTAGGAATTGAATTTTACGGACGTTCTGTTATTCTTACGAATGGTACTTTTGGAAATGGTATTATTCATGTTGGGAGGAATCAACTATCAGGTGGTCGGGCGAGTGAGCCCTCTTCTGTTGGAATTAGTGAACAATTAAGAGAATACGGTTTTGAAGTAGGAAGAATGAAAACCGGTACACCTGCCAGGTTAGATGGCCGAACCATTAATTTTGATGTTTTGGAATCACAGCCCGGGGATGTAGGAGGAGGGCAGTTTTCTTTTAAAACATATGATTTTCTACCAAATAATTCAAAGAAATGTTTCATTGCTTTTACCAATGAGGATGTACATACCGAATTGGAAAAGGGTTTTAAGGACAGTCCGTTGTATGCCGGAATTATTCAAGGAGTAGGGCCGAGATACTGTCCGAGTATTGAAGATAAAATTGTTACATTTCATGATAAAACCAGTCACCAGTTATTTTTAGAACCCGAGGGACATAAAACAATAGAATATTATATTAACGGTTTTTCTTCTTCCTTGCCGTGGGATGTGCAGTTAAAGGCATTAAGACGAATCAAAGGTTTGGAGAAGGTTGAAATGTTTCGTCCCGGGTACGCCATCGAATATGATTATTATCCGCCTACTCAGTTGAAGCATACCTTAGAAACTAAGAATATTGAAAACCTTTATTTTGCCGGTCAGATTAATGGCACCACTGGTTATGAAGAGGCAGCCTCGCAGGGCATGGTCGCTGGTATCAATGCTCATTTAAAATTGAATGACCAGGATCCTTTTATACTTGGTAGGAATGAAGCCTATGTTGGTGTATTAATTGATGATTTGGTGACAAAAGGGGTAGATGAGCCTTACCGTATGTTTACCAGCAGAGCTGAATATCGTATTTTGTTGCGTCAGGACAATGCAGATGAACGTTTAACAGAAAAATCTTACCGAATGGGTTTGGCAGATGAATTCAGGATGCAATTACTTGACCAGAAAATCAGCAGTAAAAATCACATTATTAATTTACTTTCTAAACAAAGTGTCCAACCAGATAAAGTGAACGATCTTTTGGACCGAGTGAAAACTTCACCACTAAAACAATCTGTTAAAGCAAAAGAACTTGTATTACGACCACAATTATCAATCTATGATGTTGCCCCTTTTGTTGATGGATTTTCTGATCTCATTGATGTATTAGATGGAAGGAACGATGAAATTCTGGAAAGTGTGGAAATAAATCTTAAATACGCGGGTTATATTGAGCGGGAGAAGAATCTGGCAGATAAAATGCAACGATTGGAGCATATTTCTATTCGGGATGATTTTGATTTTAACAAAATGAAATCTATTAGTACAGAAGCCAGGCAGAAGCTTTCAAAAATTCGTCCGGCTACTATTGGACAGGCCAGTAGAATTAGTGGAGTAAGTCCGGCAGATATTAGTGTGCTATTAATTCATTTTGGCAGGTAATGTTCCACGTGGAACATTTTCTTGTATTTTCTTGAGTTATTAACATGTTTCTAACTTTTCAATTCTTCTATAATTATTATCTATTATGTGTTTCCTCATTTTACAGGAATAGTATTACTAAAATTCTATAGTTCTTTCTATCGATTGGAGTTAGAATTTGTCATCTTTAATAAATAATTAATTAATGTGTTCGTTCATTGTATTAGATATTTAAGACTAATTTGTGTCTGTACATTATGTCCGATACCTGTTTTGTCTCAAAAACTTTAATTCCTCCTATATATTAGTATAATGTGCATTGAAATTTTCGAATGTCTTGTTCTGGAACATTCTCATCCGGACACTTGTTTTATGATAGACTCTAATTATTTTAAAGATTTATGAGGTGTAATAATTGCGATCATCCCGTAATGAATATTTGTATGAATTTTTGCAACATTGATTATTACCTGAATTTTCCTTTTAATATCAATTAAGATAATATATGGTTTATATAGAGGGTAAGTCAACACACAGATAATTTTAACACTAAAAGTACCCCAGCTTACCAGTGCATTATGATTAATAATATAACCTCACGATTATATGGTCTTTCTAAATTTGATGTATGTTTTTTTACAAAAGTAGAAATTTAATGGAATTTGTATATTTTTTAATATGTTCCACGTGGAACATATTATAGAAATTCCCAGGGTTATTAACAATTTATGCACACACATTAGATTTTCTGGATTTTTTATTTTATCTAAATGGTAAACGTGTCTGGAGATATAAACCAATATGAATAACCCACTATTCCAAAGAATATTATATAAAAACATTTTTATCAAGACCGAAGTTCTTTTATAATAGTAAACAAGGTATATTCATTATTCTCGATTATTTCGTTTGTAATACAAATGGTTATGGTAGGAGGATTTAATTTTTGATGGATGTATTTTTAGACATGATTATGATTTATAAAAACAATCAGTCTTTAATTACTTTTTACTGGTTTTTTTGAAGGATAATTCTCAATTCTTAGATAAGAATTTGAATAGGCTTAAAATATTTACCCTATTATGTTCCACGTGGAACATGTTTAATAAATTATCAGGGTTATTAACAATTTATACACAAATAGACAGTAAATCTTTTATAATGGTTTGATGCCATATTGTTTATTGTAATTCCTTTTCTTTATTTTATAAAATTGAGTGACTTGTTGAATTACTAATAATTCAGCTTTAATAATTATGATTTTTTAGAATATTACTATTAACGTATGTTAAGTCATTTCAATGTATTTGGATTGCCAGAGAATTTATAAAAATTTACAATTATATGATTGTTTTAATAATTAACAAATAAGCAATAGATTTTCTTCATTTGCCTCCTCCTAAAGGATGTGAGAAAAATTAATTTACACTTGTAAATCCTTCGGCAAGCAGGCCTTTTGAGGCAGAGGTAAAACGAATTGATTTTCAGCCGTCTTAATCACATGTTCGGTATTCAACCGGACAGACGTATTATAATTATATAAAGCCATCATAAATTTATAATGATTGTTTAGTGTTGACTTTATTATAATGCTTAATTTTTTAAGTTTAATATTAAATGTTCCACGTGGAACATTTTGAACTTTTTATAATATAATATTTTCTATAATTATATAATTACCCTACGGCTTTATAAATTAGTAACTTTACCTTTTGTTTTTACTGGTGATTATATATTATAGAGAAGTACATTAAAACCATTTTGGCTTTTTAATTGATACTAAATGTGAATCTTGTTTAAAAGAATTATTAATGAACCAATATGTAATTTAAACCTGTCATTTATTTCATTGTTTTAATTAGTGACAGCAAGAAAACAATACAAATACCTTCTATATGGATTATAAAATAAGTGGAAATATTGTAGATGTACATACCGGGGAAATTTTCCCAGGGGTACTAACCATTGCCGATGGAGTAATTTCTTCTGTCGAAAGAAACGAAGTGAAATACACCAATTTTATTATGCCGGGCCTCGTAGATGCTCATATTCATATCGAAAGCTCTATGTTGGTGCCTTCAACCTTCGCTGGTGTGGCGGTGAAACACGGAACTGTTGCTACTGTATCCGATCCGCATGAAATTGCTAATGTGCTGGGTACCGCCGGTGTTGATTACATGATTGAAAACGGGAAATCAGTGCTTTTTAAGTTTTTCTTTGGCGCTCCTTCCTGTGTGCCGGCTACTACATTTGAAACATCAGGCAGCATGATAGATGCGGAAACAACCGGAACTCTTTTAAAACGACCAGATATATTTTACCTTTCCGAAATGATGAATTTTCCAGGCGTTATTCATGGTGATCCTCAGGTTCACGAAAAAATTGCCTGGGCAACTTTTACCAATAAACCTGTAGATGGTCATGCTCCCGGACTGAGGGGTGAAGATCTTAAAACTTATGTGAATTCGGGTATTTCAACTGACCACGAATGTAGTTCCTACGAAGAGGCAATCGAGAAAATCAAATTGGGGATGAAAATTTTAATTCGTGAAGGTAGCGCCGCTAAAAACCTGAATGCCCTTAAAAAGCTTATCAGCGAGTTCCCTTCAGAGGTTATGCTCTGCTCCGATGATTTGCACCCGGATGATCTTGCGCGTGGTCATTTAAATCTGCTCGTAAAAAGATTGTTGGCTGAAAAATTTGATTTTTTTAATATTTTACGCGCTATTACCGTCCATCCGGTTACTCACTATAAGCTGCCTGTCGGTTTGCTTAGGAAAGGTGATCGTGCCGACTTTATCGTTGTAGATAATTTATCTGATTTTAATATATTGGGTACCTATATTGATGGAGAGAAAGTTTATGACCAAAAAGAAGTGTTGTTGCCTTTTCAAGAGCCTGTTGCTATCAATAATTTCAATGTTAATCCTGTGGAAATTGCTGATCTCAACATACCTGACCAGCAAAAGAATGTACGTTGCATAGTGGCCAAAGATGGTGAGCTTGTTACGGACCAAAAGGAAATATCGCCGGAGAGAGCAGGAGGGATGCTGATCAGTAGTACCGAAAAAGATTTTTTAAAAATAGCTGTCTTAAACCGCTATGATGGAAAAAGTAAGCCTGTAATGGGATTTATACAGGGTTTTGGACTAAAAAAGGGAGCTTTTGCTTCTAGTATTGCCCACGACAGTCACAATATCATTGCGGTGGGTACCAATGACCAGGACCTGGCGGCTGCCATCAACCTTGTGATCAAAAATAAAGGGGCTGTCGTTGCTGTTAACCAGGAGGAACAACGTGCCATGCCACTCGATGTGGCTGGTATTATGTCGTCTGCTGATGCCAAAACCGTTGCCGAAGGATATGAAGCAGTAAACAAAATGGTAAAAAAACTGGGCTGCCCGCTTAAAGCTCCTCTGATGACGCTTGCCTTTATGGCCTTGCTCGTAATACCTGACTTAAAAATTGGCGATAAAGGATTGTTTGACGTGAATAAATTTAACTTTACTTCATTATATGTCGAATCAAAAGAATAATTGTGTGGAAGACAAAGAAACAACAAATTACCTGAAAGATATTCTTGCTGTACTACCGAATAAGCCTGGTGTTTATCAATATTTTAATAAAGAAGGAAAAATTATTTATATCGGAAAAGCAAAAAATCTGAAAAAACGGGTATACTCCTATTTCAACAGACAATATTATGATAATAACAAAATAAAAGTACTGGTAAAAAAGATCGCGGATATTAAATATATTGTGGTAGAGACCGAATCAGATGCGCTTTTACTTGAAAATAATCTCATCAAAAAATACCAGCCAAGATACAACGTCCTGCTTAAAGATGACAAATCGTTTCCGTGGATATGTGTTAAAAATGAGCCTTTTCCAAGGATCTTCTCAACAAGAAATGTAATTAATGACGGGTCGTTGTATTATGGACCATACACTTCAATGGGGATGGTGCGTACTATCCTGGAATTTATCCGTGAATTGTATCAGTTGCGAACTTGCAAATATGCACTCACCGACAACAATATTGCCGAAGGAAAATTTAAAGTCTGCCTGGAGTATCACCTCGGTAATTGCAAAGGTCCGTGCGAAGGACTGCAATCAAAGGAAGAGTATGATGAATCAATTGTTCAAATAAAGAATGTATTGAAAGGTAATATTCAATCGGTTGTGCACCATCTCAAAGATACCATGAAAGAATATGCTGCCGGTTATAAATATGAAGAGGCCAATCAGATTAAAGAAAAGCTTGAACTGCTCAACCGCTACCAGAGCAAATCAGCGATAGTGAATCCTTCCATTAATAACGTAGATGTTTTTTCTATTGAAGATGATGAAAAAAGCGCGTATGTAAACTTCCTAAAAGTAGTGAATGGTGCGGTTATTCAGGCGCACACCATTGAAATGAAAAAGAAACTAAATGAAGATAAACAGGAACTGCTTGCTTTTGCAATAACAGAACTCAGAAACAGAATGGGAAGCAATGCACGTGAAATTATTCTGCCCTTTGTGCCTGATATTGTTCCGGATTATGTATCAATAACTATTCCTAAGCGTGGCGACAAGCTTAAATTACTTGAACTGTCACAACGCAATGTAAAATATTATATGCTGGAGAAGAAAAAACAGCAAAGCCTGCGTAATCCTGTGAAACGTTCAGACCGGATACTTGAAACCATGCAGAAAGACCTGAGGCTTCAGCAAAAACCTGTTCATATCGAATGTTTTGATAACTCCAATATTCAGGGATCAAATCCGGTTGCTTCCTGCGTAGTGTTTAAAAATGCGGTTCCTTCAAAAAGAGATTACCGTCATTTTAACATTAAAACAGTGGTGGGTCCTGATGATTTTGCTTCTATGAAGGAAATTATTTACCGGAGGTATAAACGACTGCAGGAGGAGCAAAAAGCCCTTCCTCAACTTATTGTTATTGATGGGGGCAAAGGACAGCTTGGTGCTGCCCTGGAGAGCCTGGGTCAACTGGGATTAAGAGGTAAAATCGCCATCATTGGTATTGCCAAACGGCTCGAAGAAATCTATTATCCTGGAGATCCGGTACCGCTTTACCTGGATAAAAACAGTGAAACACTTAAAATTATCCAGCAACTCCGTGATGAAGCACATAGGTTTGGTATCACGCACCACCGTAACAAGAGAAGTAAATCAATGATTAATTCGCAACTTCATAATATTGATGGGATCGGGGAAAAAACCGCAGAAAAGTTATTACTTAAATTTCATTCTGTCAACAACCTCCAAAAAGCATCTTATGACGAAATTAAGGAAATAGTGGGTGCCGATAAAGCTGGTAAAGTGATTGAGTACTTTAATAAAAATACAAATCATTCAGTTCAGGAATAGATTTAATAATTATACAAAACTATTTGTTATTACAAAACTGTAATTATTACTCTGTAATCCTTAGATTACTATATTTTTAACCCAAGTGAAATTTCTTTTTTGTAGCGCATGCTGTGCTTGATTCTTGTTTTACACTGAGCCCAGAGTCGATTTCACCAACGCCTTTGTTTTTTTTAACCACGAATTACACAAATGGCCTGCAGCATAGGGGGATTTTGATTCACAGAGGAGACAGAGGAATGAAACGGAATGCTTATTTCAGGAATGGAAAAACATTTAAATTATTTTTTCCGGTTTGTCGTATATTCAACCAGATTTTGAAGCGAGTTACGGGCATCATTTTCCGGGAAGAAGGTAAGTATATCCAATGCTTTTTGCTTGTACTCATTCATTTTTTCGGTGGCAAAATCAATTCCACCCGATGATTTAACGAATTTGATTACTTCTTCAACCTTCTTTTTGTTTTTATGATGCAATCGTATGGTATTGATGATTTTTCTTCGTTGCAGGGTATTTGTATTAGCCAGTGCATAAATCAAAGGCAGGGTGAATTTTTTTTCCTTAATATCATTTCCGGAGGGCTTGCCTGTCTTTGCATCGTATTGATAATCAAAAAGATCATCTTTAATTTGGAATGCAATGCCCAGGCATTCCCCGAACTCTTTCATTTTTGCAATATCTTCTTTACTGGCGTCAACCGACTTAGCCCCGCAAGCCGTGCAGGCAGCAATTAAGGTTGCCGTTTTCTTGCGGATTATTTCAAAATACTGGTCGTGTGTAATATTTAAACGCCTGGACTTCTGGATTTGAAGCAGCTCTCCTTCACTCATTTCTTTAACTGCTTCCGACACAATACGCAACAAATCAAAAGCATCATTGTCTACCGATAGCAGCAGACCCTGTGCCAGCAGGTAATCACCCAGTAAAACAGCCACTTTCGATTTCCAAAGCGCATTAATGCTGAAGAAACCCCTCCGTTCATACGATTCATCGACTACATCATCATGTACCAGGGTGGCAGTATGCAACAATTCAATTAATGATGCTGCTGTATAGGTATGTTTTGTGATGTCCCCAAGCATGCGAGCAGTGAGAAAAACCAGCATGGGACGCATCTGTTTGCCTTTCCGGCGCAGGATAAAATTGGTGACTATATTGAGTAACCTGATGTTACTTTTCATTGAGGCTTTGAACTGAACCTCAAACTGGTTCATTTCATTAATAATGGGAGCCTTTATTGTATCGATGGTTGACATAAGCTGAAAAATTTTCCAGCACAAAGGTAGTAATTTAATTATATACAATGCAGTTATTAATTTAACCCGGCAACGGTTCATTTGTCATGGAACAATTTTCCGTTGCAGCAACCAAATCTCAAAATGAATAAAACCATAGGTTATTATCATATATTTAAAGTTAAAGATTAGGTATAATGTTATAAAAAACTATATAATAAATAACCGTAAGTTTTAGAATTATTTGTTTTTCATTTTTTGATTTAGGATTATTTTAATTTTTGGATGCCGCAGGTTTTCTGAATTATTAGTTTTTCCTAAATTAGTTTATCATTTTAAATGGGAATGTCATGGGGATAAAGCAGGCAGCTGGAAAAACAGGTGTTTTGATTGCAACAGGTTTCCGCTTTTTTTTAATGCTTCACACAACCCTGATCTTACCGGGTTTAGACAGGCAGTTAATCCTTCTTACCTGACCCGGGTTATCTAGGGGGAGACACTGCTGATTCATCAGGTACCTGCCGATACCTGCATAATCGAATGGCTGCCAAAAAACGTCACCGAACACATCATGAACAGCACCACTCAAACACCAGTAGCAGCGGCAAGCAACCTCTAAGTTGCGCCGCTCACGCCGCACTCAGTATTAGTTGCCTCGTCGCAGTTCGCCTTCAAGGTGTTGAAGTAGCTCGCCTGGCCCACAGGAGGATTTGACAGGCACGAAGCGTACCAACCGGAAGCAGGATCCATCACGCACGGAGGCGCCCGATCTTCGCAATCGAGCGAGTTGCCCATGTAGCCATAGAAGCAGCCGCCGGAGCCGAACGATGGCACATCTCAAACGCTTGAACCACCGGCGTTGGAGATACAATTTGAGTAGGAGAGGGTGCTGCAGGATGTTGGTAGATGAATAAAGCTTACAAGAGCAATCATAGGGGTTATTATTACCAAAATATATAGTTTATTACCATGAAACCATGCTATATATTTATATATTTGCATGAGTAAATAATTATGTCTGCTGTTTGGCTGCAATTCAATATTTCATGAAAAATTGCATACTCAGACAAGGAAAACCCAATAAAATTGTTATTTTTATAACAATTATGATTATTTTTGTAATAGTCATGTTACCAAAAAGTTGGTAAACATAAAAATAGATGAGTATTTAGATGTGTAAGTAATTGATAATTAGATGTTAATTTGATATATAAAAATAAGGAGAGCGAGAAAATGAACAATTATAATGTTATCGATATGGCAAAATTCAGTAGTCTTAAACCCGAACAACTCGAGGCAGCGGCCAACATGTTAAAAGCGATTGCTCATCCCATGAGAATTGCCATCCTGAATTTTCTGGAAGATGGTAAAAAACTTACTGTTACCGAAATTCATGAATTGCTGGAAATCGAGCAATCTACTACTTCGCACCATTTGGGGATACTTAAAGATAAAGGCGTGCTGGCCTCCCGTCGCGAAGGGAAAAACACCTATTATTTTCTGAAACACGAAAACCTGAGCAACATTGTTGAGTGCGTGAGCAAGTGTGCTATAAATTAAGTTCTATTTTTGATTTCCTTTTACGGCTATTATGCAAAAGCCACAATAAAGATATTTGCATCCATTACTATAGATAGCGGGTTGTTGGTTTTATTTTTTACTGTTCGTTCATTATCCGTCCTTCCTTAATCCCGACCAATTCTTTGAAAAAGTTCGTACCTTTCGTGAAAATTTACGAAATGGATACGATCATAAGAGTTACCAAAGAATTTTCATTTGAAATGGCCCATGCCTTGTGGAATTACGACGGGCCATGCAAAAATATACATGGCCATTCCTACAGATTATTTGTTACCGTTAAAGGTATTGCCCTCAACAACCCGGGCCATCCAAAGCATGGCATGTTGATTGATTTTGGGGAACTAAAAAAAATTGTTAACCGCGAAATTGTTAACCAGCTCGATCATGCCCTGGTTGTACATAAAGACGCCCCACACCAGATGCTGAACAATATTGACCAGATGTTTGAAAAGTATTTTGTTTTTGATTTTCAGCCCACCTGCGAAAACATGGTGGTGGATATAGCAAATAAAATAAAGAAACAACTGCCCGGACACGTTACGCTGCATAGTGTCAGGTTATATGAAACCGCTACCTCGTATGCTGAATGGTTCGCTGAGGATAACAATTAAAAGAAATTATTAGTATTGAATGGGAAGGACAACCATTTTAATATTATGCTTATAAGGAATGATTAATATTGATATTTTTCTAAAATAACATAAACCATGAACAACGACAACCGACTTTTTTTATTAGATGCTTATGCATTGATATATCGTTCCTATTACGCCTTTATCCGTAATCAGATGTATAATTCCAAAGGGATGAATACCTCGGCGATTTTCGGATTTGTCAATACCCTGGACGAAGTACTGCGTAGTCAGCAACCCACGCATATTGC